>Ga0265293_10001325_pt1 | contig 54177 bp, 49 predicted proteins | sample Munlanlewell138R_FD_192505 | JGI IMG/M metagenome (GOLD analysis project Ga0265293, IMG submission 192505) | Leachate microbial communities from a municipal landfill in Southern Ontario, Canada - Leachate well 138R | ecosystem: Engineered > Solid waste > Landfill > Unclassified | place: Canada... | reverse complement strand
GAGCCCGACATGGTCATGTACTGAGCCGAGCAAAGTTTCCCGACACAGCTGGTCAGCGCGCCGCTGTGCGGGGCAACCGGCGATAGGGTGACAGCTGTGACTGTCGACCGCCCGCCCCAGCATGTGTTGACGGCGTTCGGTCTGAGCGGGGTCGACCCCGATCCGCTGGGACCCGGCTGGGACGGCGGCTGGCGCAGCGGCGAGGTGGTGCTGTCGATGGTGGCCGACCACGCCCGCGCGGCCTGGTCGGCCAAGGTCCGCGAGACCCTGTTCGTCGACGGGGTGCGCCTGGCCCGGCCCGTGCGTTCCACCGACGGCCGCTACGTGGTGTCCGGCTGGCGCGCCGACACCTTCGTCGCCGGTACCCCCGAGCCCCGCCACGACGAGGTCATCTCGGCCGCGGTGCGGCTGCACGAGGCCACCGCCAAGCTCGAGCGTCCCCGCTTCCTCACCCAGGCGCCGGTGGTGCCGTGGTCCGACGTCGACGTGTTCATCGCCGCCGACCGGGCCGCCTGGGAGGAACGGCCGCTGCATTCGCTGCCCTCGGAGGCCCGGGTGGCGCCCGGTTCGGCCGACGGACAACGCTCGGTCGACCTGATCAACCAGCTCGCCGAACTGCGCCGCCCCACCAAGAGCCCCAACCAGCTGGTGCACGGCGACCTGTACGGCACCGTGCTTTTCGCCGGCACCGCGGCCCCGGGCATCACCGATATCACCCCGTACTGGCGGCCGACGTCGTGGGCGGCCGGCGTCGCCGTCGTCGACGCGTTGGCCTGGGGGGACGCCGACGACGGCCTGATCGAGCGGTGGAACGCGTTGCCGGAGTGGCCGCAGATGTTGTTGCGCGCGTTGATGTTCCGCTTGGCGGTGCACGCGCTGCACCCGCGGTCGACGGCCGCGGCGTTCCCGGGACTGGCCCGCACCGCGGCCCTGGTGCGCCTCGAACTCTAGAACCGGTGTCGCACGGAGTCGTTGCCGTGCAACCGGATCCGGCCGTCGACGGCCAGCACGCCCTCGGCGCGTAACAGCGCGAGCTGGCGGGTGCGCAGATGTGCGGCCGGGCGGCCCGAGGCGGCGATCACCCGGTGCCACGGCAGATCCGCGGAGTCGGTGCGCATGATCCAGCCCGTGATGCGCGCGCTGGAAAGCCCCGCCGCCGCGGCGATGTCACCGTAGGTGGCGACCTTTCCGGCCGGGATCGAGGCCACCAGTTCGCGGACCCGTTCAACCTGTTCGTCGGTGACGGCGGCCACGCTCAGGACCCCAGCGCGGCCCGGATCAACGCGGCCGTCTCGGCCGGCTTGGCGTGCGGAACCATGTGGTTGCAGTCGAATTCGACCAGCTCCACGGCGCCCAGGCCGGCCCGGAGAAGCTCGACGAACTCGTCGTCGACATAGCGCGGATGGGTATGCCGGGCCCGCACGACGGTGGTGGGGATCGGGGTCCGCGGCACCGCCGGGTCGCGGGCCAGCTCGCTCCAGTACGCCAGCATCGCCGGGATGCTGATCCGCCAGCCCACCCGCCCGTTCGGCAGGGCGATCAGGTGTTCGTCGATCTCGGCGTCCAGCACGGCGTCGTCGACGTCGCCCCAGGAGCCGCCGCTCTTCTCGTTGCGCGCCTCGGCGGCGTCGGTGTAGTCCGGGTCGGCGAACATCGCCTCGGCGATCTGCTGCATCCACGTGCCGTCCAGGCCGACCGCCGGGTCCAGCAGGACCAGCGCCGCCACCAGCTCCGGGTTGGCCGCGGCCAGCTGCAGCGCGACGGCGGCGCCGAACGAATGCGCCACCACCACAACGGGGTCCCGGGTGTCGGCCTCGAGCAGCGCGGCCAGCGCGGCCGCGTTCGCGTCGATGGTCCACGGCGCCGCCCACGGCGAGCGGCCGTGCCCGATCAGGTCCGGTGCGGCGATCGCGATCCCCGGCAGGTGGTCGTCGGACAGCCGTTGCCAGCGCTGCCCGTGGCCGGTCAGCCCGTGCAGGGCGAGCACCCGCGGCGCTCCGTCGGGTCCGTACCGGTGCACATGCAGAGATGGGGGCACGCCCACGATGGTGCCAGGCCCGCGCCCGGCGCCGGTTGTCGTACCCCCGTGGTGTCATTCCGGCATGGCCACACCGCACACCGCACCCGCGCCGTCCGCGCCGTCGGGCGCGCGGCGCTGGGACTCCGCCGCCGCCGAGCTGCTCGACCCGGCCCGGCGCGGCACCTTCCGTGTTCTCGGTGGGGCCGGCACCGGCACGTCGAGTCTGCTGGTGGACGTGGCCACGGCCCGCATCGCCGCCGGGACGGATCCGGAATCGGTTCTGCTGCTTACCGGTTCGGGACGGGTCAGCGGCCGGGTCCGCAGCGCGCTGACCACCGCGTTGCTGACCGCCGGGGCGGCGGGGCGCGCCGTGGTGCGCCAGCCGCTGGTGCGTTCGGTGCACGCGTACGCGTTCGGGGTGCTGCGGGTGGCGGCCCAGCGCGTCGGTGATCCGCCGCCGCGGCTGATCACCGGCGCCGAGCAGGACGGCGTCATCCGCGAACTGCTGGCCGGCGATCTCGAGGACGGCGCCGCGGCCTGGCCGCCGGAGTTACACGCCGCGTTGGGCACCGCCGGGTTCGCCACAGAATTGCGGGACCTGCTGGCCCGCTGCACCGAACGCGGCATCGATCCGCTGCGGCTGCAGCGCCTCGGCCGCTCGGCGCGCCGGCCCGAGTGGACCGCGGCCGGCCGGTTCGCGCAGCAGTACGAACACGTGATGCTGCTGCGCTCGGCCGTGGGCACCGCCGCGCCGCAGGCCAGCGTCCCGGCCCTGGGGGCGGCCGAACTGGTGGGCGCGGCGCTCGAGGCCTTCGGCGCCGATCCGGACCTGCTGGCCGCCGAACGCGCCCGGGTCCGGGTGCTGCTGGTCGACGACGCCCAGCACCTCGACCCGCAGACCGCGCGGCTGGTCCGGCTGCTGGCCGCCGGCGCCGATCTGGCGGTCGTCGCGGGGGATCCGAATCAGGCCGCGTTCGGTTTCCGCGGCGCCGATCCGGCGCTACTGCTCGCCGAGGAATGGCCGGCGGTGACCCTGGCGGACTCGCATCGCTGCGCGCAACCCGTCGCCGCGGTGCTCACCGGCCTGGCCGCGGCGCTGCCCGGCACCGGTCCGGCGCGTCAGGTGCGCAGCGCCCGAACCGAACCCGGCGTCGTCACCGCCACGCTGGCCGCCTCCGAACATGCCGAGGCGACGTTGATCGCCGACACCCTGCGGCGCGCGCACCTGATCGAGGGCGTGCCCTGGTCGCAGATGGCGGTCCTGGTGCGGTCCGTGTCCGGGATCGGGGCGGCCCTGCCGCGCATCCTGCGCACCGCCGGGGTTCCGGTGGCCGCCCCGGCCGCGCATCCGCCGCTGGCGCACAACGCCACCGTGCGCGCGCTGCTGACGGCGCTGCAGGCCACGGTCGCCGGGCTGACCGCCGACCGGGCCCACGCGCTGCTGACCGGACCCGTCGGGCGGGTGGACCCGGTGTCGCTGCGGCAGCTGCGCCGGGCGTTGCGCCGGCAATCGGCCGACACCGCCGACTTCGGCGAGCTGCTGGTCGCGGCGCTGCGCGACGGCACGCCGGCCCTGCCGCCCGCGCACGCGCGGCCGCTGCGCCGGGTCAAGGCCGTGCTCGACGCCGCGGCCGCCGGTGACCGCGCGGGTGCGGATCCGCGGTCGGTGCTGTGGCAGGCCTGGTACCGGACCGGGCTGCAGCGCCGCCTGGACGCGGCCATCGACCGCGGCGGCGACAGCGCCCGGCGCGCGCACGCCGACCTCGACGCCGTCACCGCGCTGTTCGACGTCGCCGACCAGTACGTGTCGCGCACCGCCGGGGCGACGGTGGCCGGGCTGGCCGAGCACGTGTGGGGCCTGCAGCTGCCGACCCCGGCCGCCGAACCCGTCGTGCCCGCCGAGGCCGTGGCGATCCTGAGCCCGCATCAGGCCCTCGACCGGGACTGGGACACCGTGGTCATCGCGGGTCTGCAGGAGGGGTTGTGGCCCAACACGATTCCGCGCGGCGGCGTGCTGGGCACCCAGCGGCTGCTCGACGTGCTGGCCGGCATCGGTGCCGACGCGTCGGACCGCGCACCGCTGATCGCCGACGAACGCCGGTTGCTGATCACCGCGGTCGGGCGGGCCCGGCGCCGGCTGGCCGTCACCGCGGTCGACGGCGCGGCCGCCGAGACCGACGACGGGCTGCGGGTGCCCTCGCCGTTCTTCTACGACATCGCCCGCTTCGCCACCGATGACGACCTGGCCGAACGCGCCGTGCCGACGGTGAGCGCCCCGCCGGTGCTGTCGGCCCCGTCGGTGGTGGGCCGGTTGCGCGCGGTGGTCTGCGCGCCCGACGGCGCCGTCTCCGACGAGCAACGGTTCAGCGCCGCAACGCAACTGGCGCGGCTGGCCAAGGCCGGCGTGCCGGGCGCGGACCCCGCCGACTGGCAGCAGCTGCGGACGGTCAGCACCGCCGAGCCGCTGTGGCGCCTCGACGAGGACGGCGAACGCACCCCGGTCACCATGTCCCCGTCGACGCTGCAGCAGGTGCAGGACTGCCCGCTGCGCTGGCTGATGGAACGCCACGGCGGCTCGGATGCCCGCGAACTGCGCTCCGCGCTGGGTTCGGTGGTGCACGCGCTGATCGCCGAGCCCGGCGCCGACGAGGCCACCATGCTGGCCCGACTCGAACAGGTCTGGGACCGACTGCCGTTCGAATCGCAGTGGTTCGCCCGAAACGAGCTGGACCGGCACCGCGCCATGATCGAGACGTTCGCGCGGTGGCGCGAGGACTCCCGCGCCGAGCTGACCGAGGTCGGCACCGAGGTCGACGTCGACGGCGTGCTGCCCGCCCCGGACCCGGCGCTGCCGGATGTCCGCGTGCGCGGGCGCATCGACCGTCTCGAACGCGACGCCGAGGACCGGCTGGTGATCGTCGACGTCAAGACCGGCAAGAGCCCGGTCAGCAAGGACGACGCGCAGAAGCATCCGCAGCTGGCGGCCTACCAGCTGGCAGTGGCCCAGGGCCTGGTGCCCGACGGCGCGGAGCCGGGCGGCGGCAAGCTCGTCTACCTCGGCAAGGTCGGCGCCTCGGGCGCGACACAGCGCGAACAGGATCCGCTGACCGCGCAGGCACGGCAGGATTGGCGCGACGAGGTGCACGCGGCCGCCGCCGACACCGCCGGACCGTGGTTCCGGGCCCGGGTCAACAACGGCTGCGCACACTGCCCGGTGCGGCCCAGCTGCCCCGCGCACCGCCGGACCGAGGAGAATTCGTGATGCCCGCAGCGCTGCGGTACAGCCCCGCCGACCTGTCGGAGGCCCTGGGCCTGCATCCGCCGACCGACGAGCAGGCCGCGGTGATCGCGGCCCCGCCGGGCCCGCTGGTGGTCGTCGCCGGCGCCGGTGCCGGCAAGACCGAGACGATGGCCGCCCGGGTGGTGTGGTTGGTGGCCAACAACTTTGCCACCCCCGACCAGGTCCTGGGCCTGACTTTCACCCGCAAGGCCGCCGGTCAGCTGCTGCGCCGGGTGCGCTCGCGGTTGGCGCGGCTGGCCGGGGTCGGCCTGATGCCCGGGAACTCGGGACCGGACCCGCACGGCACCGTCACGGTGAGCACCTACCACGCCTTCGCCGGCACCCTGCTGCGCGAACACGGCCTGCTGCTGCCCGTCGAACCCGACACCCGGCTGCTCAGCGAAACCGAGCTGTGGCAGCTGGCCTTCGACGTGGTGAACCACTACCCGGACGAGCTCGCGACCCAGAAGACCCCGACCGACATCACCCGCCTGGTGCTGCGGCTGTCCAATCAGCTGGCCGAGCATCTGGTCAGCACCGAACAACTGCGCGACATCCACCTCGAGCTCGAACGGCTGGTGCACACCCTGCCGCCGGGCCCCAACCAGCGCGACCGCGGCCCGAACCAGTGGCTGCTGAAGATGCTCGCGACGCAGACCGAACGCAGCGAGGTGGTCCCGCTGATCGACGCGCTGCACCAGCGGCTGCGCGCGGAGAAGGCAATGGACTTCGGCATGCAGATGGCCGCCGCGGCGCAGCTGGCCACCGACTGCCCCACGGTGGGTACCCAACTGCGGCAACGCTTTCGGGTGGTGCTGCTCGACGAATACCAGGACACCGGGCACGCGCAGCGGATCGCGCTCTCGGCGCTGTTCGGCGGCGGTGTCGACGACGGCCTGGCGCTGACCGCCGTCGGCGACCCGATCCAGTCCATCTACGGCTGGCGCGGCGCCTCGGCCACCAACCTGCCGCTGTTCACCACGGACTTCCCGCGCGCCGACGGGACCCCGGCGCCCACCCTGGAGTTGCGCACGAGTTGGCGCAACCCGCCGAGCACCCTGCGGGTCGCCAACGCGGTGTCGGCCGAGGCGCGGCGGCGCTCGGTGGCCGTGCGCGAACTGCGCGCCCGCCCGGGCGCGCCGGCCGGCACCGTGACCTGCGCGCTGCTGTCCGACGTGGCGGTCGAGCGGGACTGGGTCGCCGATCAGATCGCCGCACGGTTCCGGGCCGCCCAAGATGCCGCCGCCCACGATGCCGCCGAGCCGCCGACGGCCGCGGTGTTGGTGCGCCGCAACGCCGACGCCGGGCCGATCGCCGAGGCGCTGCGGGCGCGCGGCCTGCCCGTCGAGGTGGTGGGGCTGGCCGGGCTGCTGGCCATCGACGAGGTCGCCGACCTGGTCGCGATGCTGCGGCTGGTCGCCGACCCGACCGCCGGTGCGGCCGCCATGCGGGTGCTGGGCGGGCCCCGGCTGCGGCTGGGCGCGCGCGACCTCACCGCGCTGTGGCGCCGGGCCCGCGACCTGGACGAGGGCGGCGGCGGCAGCCTGGACGCCGAGCAGATCGTGGCGCAGCTCGCTCCGGATGCCGACACCGCGTGCCTGGCCGACGCCATCGGCGATCCCGGTCCCGCACACGCCTATTCGGCGGCCGGCTACGAGCGCATCACCGCGCTGGCCGAGGAGCTGACCGCCCTGCGCGGCCACCTGGACCGGCCGGTGACCGACCTGGTGGCCGAGGTCCGCCGGGTGCTCGGCGCCGACACCGAGGCGGCCGCGCGCGCCGGCGTCGAGCAACTCGACGCGTTCGCCGACGTCGTCGACGCCTACGCGGCCCGAACACCGCGGGCCGGCAACGATATTCACGGCCTGCTCGGCTACCTCGCCGTCGCTGAGGACATCGAGAACGGGTTGGCCCCGGCGGAGGTGAGCGTCGCGCCCGGCCGCATCCAGGTGCTCACCGTCCACGCGGCCAAGGGCCTGGAGTGGCAGATCGTGGCGGTGCCGCACCTGTCGGCGCGGGTGTTCCCGTCCACGGCCAACACCCGGACCTGGCTGACCGACCCGGGGGATCTGCCGCCGCTGCTGCGCGGGGACCGCGCCGATCTGGGCGCCCACGGGGTGCCGTTGCTGGACACCTCCACCGTGACGCACCGAAAGCAGCTGGAGGACACCATCAATGCCCACCGCGCCCAGCTCGAGCAGCGGCGGGTCGATGAGGAACGCCGGCTGCTCTACGTCGCGATCACCCGGGCCGAGGACACCCTGCTGGTGTCGGGGCATCACTGGGGCGCCACCGAGTCCAAGCCGCGCGGGCCGTCGGACTTCCTGCGCGAACTCGAGGACATCATCGAGACCGCGGCCGAGGCGGGCCAACCCTGCGGGACGGTCGAGCAGTGGGCGCCGGAGCCGCCCGCCGGGGAGCAGAACCCGCTGCGCGACACCGTGATCGAGGCGGTGTGGCCGCCCGAGCCCGCCCCGGGTGCCCGCAGCGCCGTCGAACGCGGCGCGGCGCTGGTCGCCGCCGCGATGGCCGCCCCGGCCGAGGATTACCCCGACCCGGACGGCTGGGCCGCCGACGTGGACGCCCTGCTGGCCGAACGTCTCGCCCCGCCGATGACCGAGGCCACGCCGCTGCCCGGGCAGCTGTCGGTCAGTGCCCTGGTCGAACTCGGCAAGGACCCGGCCGGGGCCGCCGCGCGGTTGACGCGGCGGGCGCCGGTGCGCCCCGACCCGCAGGCGCTGCTGGGCACCGCCTTTCACGACTGGGTGCAGCGGTTCTACGGCGCGGACCGGCTGTTCGACCTCGACGACATCCCCGGCGCCGTCGACGGCGGGCACGGCACCACCGACGCCGAGGCGCTCGCGGATCTGCAGGCCGCGTTCATGGCCTCGCCGTGGGCCGCGCGCACCCCGGTCGACATCGAGGTGCCGTTCGAGATGATGCTCGGCGGCCGGGTGGTCCGCGGCCGCATCGACGCGATCTTCGCCGACGCCGACGGTGGCTTCACCGTGGTGGACTGGAAGACCGGGGCGGCGCCGGCCGATCCGCAGGCCGGCCGCGCCGCGGCCATCCAGCTCGCGGTCTACCGGATGGCCTGGGCGGCGCTGCACGGCTGCCCGGAGGAGTCGGTGCGTGGCGCGTTCCACTATGTGCGGACCGGGCAGACGGTCGCGCCGCAGGACCTGCCCGCGGCCGAGGAACTCGCCGAACTGCTGGCCGCCGAGCCGTCGGGCGTCAGGACAGCCGACGGACCTTGAGCGCCTCGGTGATCATCGGGACCTGCAGCGGCAGCCGCGCGATCGCGCCCAGGCGCATCGGCCACGGCTTGCCCCACCACAGCCGCACCATGTTCAGGTTGCCGGGAAACACGGCCACAAACAGCGCCACGGCCGCGGTCGCACCCAGGCGCCGGGTGCGCGGGGCCGCCAACAATCCGGCGGTCACCAACTCGGCCACGCCCGAGGCGTAGGTGTAGGTGCGGGGACTGCCGGGCAGCTCGGCGGGAATGATCGAGTCGAAGGGCTGGGGCGCCACGAAGTGCAGCACCCCGACCCCGCCCAGCAGCGCGGCCAGTCGGTGGGCCGAACGGCGGCCGGCGCGACGCGCGTCGACGGTGGCGGATGCGGACGCGGGATCGGGCGAGGTCATGATTACATGATGACGTGCGACGGCGAAGTCATGACGGGTTCGAGCCGATGACCGAGTGCCGTGGGTGAGAGCAGGCTGCGCAGGCGGATGCGCCGCCTCGACGAGGCGCTGACCGCGAAGCCGGACGCGGCCCTCGTCGATCACCTGCGGATCCCGGAGCGGTTCGTCTCCCCGGCGCGCAAGATCGGCCGCCGCGTCCTCTACGCGTTGGGCGCGCTGTTCGCCGCGGTGCTCATCGTCTACGTCGACCGCCACGGCTACCGCGATGTGCAGGGCGACGAGCTGTCGTTCCTGGATTGCCTGTACTACGCCACGGTGTCGCTGTCGACCACCGGCTACGGCGACATCACCCCGTATTCCCCGTCGGCCCGGCTGATCAACGTCCTGGTCATCACGCCGCTGCGGATCGCCTTCCTGATCGTGCTCATCGGCACCACCGTCGAGACCCTGACCGCGGCCTCGCGGCAGGCCTTGAAGATTCAGCGCTGGAGGAACACCGTGCGCAACCACAACGTCGTCATCGGGTACGGCACCAAGGGCAAGACCGCCGTCACCGCGATGATCGCCGACGGCATCCCGCCGGCCGAGATCGTCGTCGTCGACACCGACCAGGCGTCGCTCGAGCGTGCCAACGCCGCCGGGCTGGTCACCGTCCGCGGCGACGCCAACCGCTCCGATGTGCTGCGCCTGGCCGGCGCCCAGCACGCCAAGTCGATCATCGTGGCCCCCAACAGCGACCCCACCGCGGTCATGGTCACGCTGACCGCCCGCGAACTCGCGCCCAACGCGAAGATCATCGCGGCCATCCGGGAGTCCGAGAACCAGCACCTGCTCAAGCAGTCCGGGGCGGACTCGGTGGTGGTGTCCTCGGAGACCGCCGGACGGCTGCTGGGCATCGCGACCAGCACCCCGAGCGTGGTGGAACTCATCGAGGACCTGCTGACCCCCGACGAGGGTTTCGTCATCGTCGAGCGCGACGTGGAGCGCAGCGAGGTCGGCGGCTCGCCCAAGCACCTGGTGGACATCGTGCTGGGCGTGGTGCGCAACGGTGTGCTCAAGCGGGTCGACGATCCCGAGGTCGACTCGCTCGAGGAAGGAGATCGGGTGCTCTACGTGCACAGCGGGGGTGAGGACCGTGACTGACTTCCAGCTGCGCAACACCCCACTGTTGTCCCGGGTGGGGGCCGACCGCTCCGATCACCTGCGCACCGACATCGACGCGGCCATCGCCGGCTGGGCCGAGGCCGCGGTCCTGCGCGTCGACGGCCGCGGTCAGGTGCTGATCGCCGACGGGAAGGTGGTGCTGGGGGAGACCGCCCCGCTGGGCGACACCCCGCCCGACGACGCGGTGTTCCTGGGGCGGCTCGAGGACGGCCGGCACGTCTGGGCCATCCGCGCCCCGCTGGCGCCGCCCGGCGACGGTGTGGACGCGCAGGTCCTCGACATCCGCCGCACCGGGGTGCTGTTCGACGACGTCAGCGCGCACCTGGTGTCCTCGGCGACCGCGTTGCTCAATTGGCATGACGCGGCAAGGTTTTCGTCGGTCGACGGCGCGCCCACCCGGCCGAGCAAGGGCGGCTGGTCGCGGGTGAACCCACTGACCGGCCACGAGGAGTTCCCGCGCATCGACCCGGCCGTCATCTGCCTGGTGCACGACGACGCCGACCGGGTGGTGCTGGCCCGGCAGCGCAACTGGCCCGACCGGATGTTCTCGCTGCTGGCCGGGTTCGTCGAGGCCGGCGAGTCGTTCGAGACCTGCGTGAGTCGCGAGATCGCCGAGGAGGTCGGCCTCGCGGTGCGCGACGTGCGGTATCTGGGCAGCCAGCCGTGGCCGTTCCCGCGCTCGCTGATGGTCGGCTTCCACGCCGTCGCCGATCCGGATCAGCCGTTCAGCTTCAATGACGGCGAGATCGCCGAGGCCGCGTGGTTCACCCGCGACGAGGTCCGCGCGGCCCTGGGCGTGGGGGACTGGAGCACCGCGGCGGCCTCGGCATCGAAACTGCTGCTGCCGGGCTCGATCTCGATCGCCCGGGAGATCATCGAATCCTGGGCCGAACGCGACTAACCCCCTTTTTTCCAGCGCGAGCGGGCGAGTCCCCGGCCGACACGCCGACATTTTTTCGGGTTTTCCGCCCGCTCGCTACCCGGCGAGCTTGGCCTTGACCTCGCCGATGCTGGGGTTGGTCAGCGTCGAGCCGTCGGCGAACTTCAGCGTCGGCACGGTCTGGTTGCCGCCGTTGGCCGACGCGACGAACTCGGCGGCCGCCGGATCGTCCTCGATGTCCACCTCGGTGTAGGCGATGCCCTCGGCCTTGAACGCGGTCTTGAGCCTGCGGCAATACCCGCACCACGTGGTCGAGTACATGATCAGGGGTGTTTCGCTAGCGGTCATGTCACCATCTTGTCAGCAGCGCCTGCCAAGATGAACGGCATGCCAACCGACGGACTCGACGACGAACAGCGCGAAGCCGTGCTGGCCGCCCGCGGTCCGGTGTGTGTGCTCGCCGGCGCGGGAACGGGAAAGACCCGCACCATCACCCATCGCATCGCACACCTGGTCACCGCCGGACAGGTGGCGGCCGGCCAGATCCTCGCGGTCACCTTCACCTCCCGGGCCGCCGGGGAGATGCGCGTCCGGCTGCGCGGCATCGAGGCCGCCGACCCCGACGCCCCGCGGGTCGGGTCGGTGCAGGCCCTGACCTTCCACGCCGCCGCGCGCCGCCAGCTGTCCTACTTCTGGCCGCGGGTGGTCGGCAACACCAGCTGGCAGCTGCTCGACAGCAAGTTCGCGGTGGTCGCCCAGGCCGCCAACCGGGCCCGGGTCCAGGCCAGCACCGACGACGTCCGCGACCTCGCCGGCGAGATCGAGTGGGCCAAGGCCTCGCTGATCACCCCCGAGCAGTACCCGGCCGCGGTCGCCGAGAACACGCGCGACATCCCGATGGACGCCGCGCGGGTGGCCGCGGTCTACGCCGGCTACGAAAGCCTCAAGGCCCGCGGCGAGGTCACGCTGCTGGACTTCGACGACCTGCTGCTGCACACCGCCGCGGCCATCGAGAACGACGTCGGGGTGGCCGAGGAGTTCCGGGACCGCTACCGCTGCTTCGTGGTCGACGAGTTCCAGGACGTCACCCCGCTGCAGCACCGGGTGCTGACGGCCTGGCTGGGCGGCCGCGACGACCTGACCGTCGTCGGCGACGCCAACCAGACCATCTACTCGTTCACCGGCGCCTCCCCGCGCTACCTGCTGGATTTCTCCCGGACCTTCCCCGACGCCACCGTCGTGCGCCTCGAGCGCGACTACCGCTCCACCCCGCAGGTCGTCTCGCTGGCCAACCGGGTGATCAAGGCGGCGCGCGGCCGCGTCGCGGGCAGCAAGCTGCACCTGGTGGGGCAGCGGCCGCCGGGCCCGGAGCCGACGTTCTCGGAGTATCCGGACGAGGTCGCCGAGGCCACGGCCGTGGCCAAGGCGATCGGCACCCTGATCGAGGCGGGCACCCCGGCGGCCGAGATCGCGGTGCTCTACCGGATCAACGCCCAGTCCGAGGCCTACGAGGAGGCGCTGACCGAGGCCGGCATCGCCTTCCAGGTGCGCGGCGGCGAGGGGTTCTTCAGCCGCCAGGAGATCCGGCAGGCGCTGGTGGCGTTGCAGCGCGCCGCCGAGCGCAGCCCCGAGGTCGACGGCGCCGCCCTGCCGGCCGCGGTGCGCGCCCTGCTCGAACCGCTGGGCCTGACCGCCGAGGCGCCCACGGGCACCAAGGCCCGCGAGCGCTGGGAGGCGCTCGACGCGCTGGCGCAACTGGTCGACGACGAGGTCGCCGAGCGACCCGGACTGGACCTGCCGGCGCTGGTCGCCGAGCTGCGGGTGCGCGCCGACGCCCGGCACCCACCGGTGGTCCAGGGCGTGACCCTGGCGTCCTTGCACGCGGCCAAGGGACTCGAGTGGGACGCGGTGTTCCTCGTCGGGCTCACCGACGGCACGCTGCCCATCTCGCACGCCCTGGCGCACGGCCCCGACAGCGAGGCCGTGGAGGAGGAGCGGCGGCTGCTCTACGTCGGAATCACCCGCGCCCGAGTGCATTTGGCGCTCAGCTGGGCGTTGTCGCGGACCCCGGGCGGTCGCCAATCGCGCAAGCCGTCGCGGTTCCTGAGCGGCATCGCCCCGCAGACCAGCAACCCGGCGCCCACCGGCAACTCACGCCGGTCCCGGTCGGCGAACAAGCGCTGCCGGGTCTGCAATAACGCGCTGAGCACCCCGGCGGCGCTGATCCTCGGCCGCTGTGAGACGTGCGCCTCCGACATCGACACCGATCTGCTGACCCGGCTCAAGGAATGGCGGCTGCGTACCGCGCAGGAACTCAAGGTGCCGGCGTTCGTGGTGTTCAGCGACAACACCCTGATCGCCATCGCCGAGACCCGCCCCACCGACGACGCCGCGCTGGTGGCCATCTCGGGTATCGGCGCGCGCAAGCTCGAACAGTTCGGGCCCGATGTGCTCGAACTCGTCCACGGCAGCTGAAACCGCAGGTCAAAAAATTGCTTGGCGAATTCGGCGACGGAGGTCTAACCTCTGAAGCGCACATTCACGCACGTGAGCACGAGCCCAGGAAGGAGGCCCCAACGATGATTAGCACCGCAGCTGGCGTCGGCGTAGCCGAGGTCGCCGTCGTGCGCATCGCCCGGGCCTCCCGAGCTGCCGCCGCCCATCAGTGGGCCGCGCCGCACGCCAAGCGTCGTCCCGCCGCCGCGATCGTCGCGTCCGTGAATCGGGGTTTCCGCTAGAGAAACCCGCGAAATCCGCCTTAGTGGCCACGGACCCGACGTCACCCGGATCCGTGGCCACAGTTTTTTCGCCGGATTACCCGCGAAACCTGGCCCCGGATCTCATGGAACTGAAAGCCAAGAGACCAGGAAGCAGGTGAAGGACATGTCAGCCCTGACAGTCCGTGAGGAGAAACTGCCGGTGCTGCCGTGCCATGTCGGAGACCCCGACCTGTGGTTCGCCGAAAACCCCAATGATCTCGAGCGCGCCAAGGTGCTGTGCGTGGACTGCCCGATCCGTCGGCAGTGCCTGTCCGCGGCGCTGGAACGCGCCGAGCCGTGGGGTGTGTGGGGCGGCGAGATCGTCGAGCGCGGAACCATCGTGGCGCGCAAGCGTCCCCGCGGCCGGCCCCGCAAGGAGACGGTGGCTGCCTAGCCCCGGCAGGACCGGGCGGCAGCCCCGCCAGATATCGACCCCCGCCAGAGTTGGCTTGTTGCACCGGTTTCGCCCGAAATAGGTATAACAAGGCAACTCTCGGCGAGGCGCTATCGCGGGGGGCGCCAGCAGGACCGGGCGCCAGCCCCACCAAAGTTGACTTGTTGTACTGATTTCGCCCGAAACGCGTGCAACAAGGCAACTCTCGGCAAGGCGCTGCCGCGGGGACCGCGGGCACGGCGGGGGACGACGGCGCCGCGGGACGCTCCCGCGCGGGACTGGGCGGGGACGGCAAGGGGTGCGACGGCGAGCGGCGGCGGGGGCCGCTCTCGACCAGGGACTACACCCCGTCGGGGTCGGAGAACCCGGGCACCATCTCGTCGGCGATGCGCCGGGTCGGCACGTGCGCGTCGAGCTGACACGAGATCGCCACCACCGAAGCCATCACCCGCAGCGGGATCGCCAGCTTGGCCGGGATGTCCATCTGCCGGGCGGTCCTGATTTGCCCTGCGGCACGGTCCAATTCGACGTTGGTCATCTTCTGCAGCCACCTGCGGCGGTAGTGGAAGACCGGGACCTCCAGCGGCTCGACGTACTGGCGCAGCATGTCGTCGATGTCGCGGGTGGAGACCTGCTCACCCTTCTGGATGAAGCCGACCTTCTCCATCGTGGGCAGCAGCTTGTCGTAGTTCTTGTCCACCGCGTAGCGCAGCATCTGGCCGAGTTCCACCGGCCAGCCGCCGGGCATGGGGGCCACCGCGCCGAAGTCGATGATGCCCATCTTGTTGTCGGGCAGCAGCATAAAGTTGCCGGGGTGGGCGTCGCCGTGCACCATCTCGAGCCGGCGCGGGGAGTCGTCGCAGAATTCGAAGAGCCGGGTGGCCATCAGGTCGCGTTGCTCCTGGGTGCCGTCGCGGATGATCTGCGACAGCGGGATGCCCTCGATCCATTCGGCGATCACCACCTTGGGCGCGCTGGCCACCACGTGCGGGACGACGAACTTCTCGTCGCCGTCGTAGGCCTTGGCGAACGCCCGCTGGTTGTCGGCCTCGAGGCGGTAGTCCAGCTCCATCTCGGTGCGGTCGATCAGCTCGTCGACCACGCCCTGCACGTCGGCGCCGGGCGCCAACTGCTTGAAGACCCCGACCAGGCGCTTCATGGTCTTCAGGTCGGCGCGCAGGGCCTCGTCGGCCCCGGGGTACTGGATCTTGACGGCGACGTCGCGGCCGTCCTTCCAGACCGCCTTGTGCACCTGCCCGATGCTGGCCGAGGCCACGGGGGTGTCGTCGAAGGAGGCGAAGCGCTCGCGCCACTTGGTGCCCAGCTGGGCGTCCAGCACGCGATGGACCTTGTCGGCCGGCAGCGGCGGGGCGTCCTTCTGCAGCTTGGTCAGCGCCTCGCGGTAGGGCTTGCCGAACTGCTCGGGCACGGCGGCCTCGAGCACCGACAGAGCCTGGCCCACCTTCATGGCGCCACCCTTGAGTTCACCCAGAACGGTGAACAACTGGTGGGCGGCCTTCTCCACCAATTCGGCGTTGACCTCGTCTTTCGACTTCCCGGTCAGCCGCTTGCCGAAGCCCAGCGCCGCGCGACCGGCCATTCCGCCGGCAAGTCCCGCGATCTTCGCATTGCGCGCCATACCACCGCGCTTGATTTCTGCCACCCGACCATCATCCACCACCGCGCCCACTCCTTCCGCACCGAGATGGCAACACGCGTTTTCAACATGGGCAGCGCGGGTGCCGCGGCCAGCGCCGCGAGACGATCGAACCGGCCCCCACATCGAACTCGAGCGTGGTCGACAGGGTCTGCGGCGCGGCCGGTACCGGCGCGCTGGAACCGGCGGTGCGCACGCCGCTGATCACGGCCAGCACCTGGCCCAGCGCCAGCGCCGCGGTGGCCAGGACGGTGCAGTGGTCGGCCACCCCGACGGTGTCGCGCAGCTGGGCGGCCAGCGCCGGCCAGGCGGCGTCCCGGTCGCTGCGGTGCAGGTCCGCGCACGTCAGGCAGCTGGTGACGCCGGGGATCACCAGCGGACCCACCAGGCCGGTGCCGTCGCGCACCCGCACCAGCAGGTGGGGGACACCGGCGGTGTGCAACTCGCGCACCAGGCGCGGGTCGGCGACCAGGTAGTCGGCGAGCACCACCAGATCGGTGCGTTCGGAGCGCATCACGGCGTGCGGTTGGCTGCTGTGGCTGACCCGCACCCCGGTGCCGCCCAGGGCCTCGACGAGCCGATCGGTCAGCGGTCCCTGGCCGTGCACCCGGATGGCGGTGGCCCGGCCGGTGCGCGCGACGGCGCCCGGGCGGGCCACCCCGGCGCGCACCAGCGCCGAGACCAACTCGGTGAATTCGGTGGCGTCCACCGCGCCGTGGCGGCAGGCGTCGCGATACAACCGGTCCACGTCGGTGCTGCTGCGCATGGTCTGCAGGATGTCGGCCAGCGCCGACGCGGAAAGCCCGGTCGGCGGGCGGACCAGCACCGCCCGTCGCGGATCCCAGCCGATCTGGACGACACCGTCGGGTCGGAGCAGCACCGGCATCGCCGGATCGAGGCTGAACAGCTGTGCCATCCGCCGACTGTGGCACGCGGACCCGGGTCTGCGTGCTCAGCGATCCACAGGCTCAGCTGGACTCGCTGCCGTCCTCAGGGTCGTCCTTGAACTGCTTCTCCAGATCGGCCAGCGCGCTGTCGATGCCGCTGGTGTCCCCGCCGATCACCCGGTCGATGAACGCCGCCGGATCGTCGAGATCCTCCGACGACGGCAGCAGGTCGGGGTGCTGCCAGACGGCGTCGCGGGCGTCCATGCCGGCGGCCTCGGTCAGGCGCTGCCACAGCGCGGCGGCCTCGCGCAGCTTGCGCGGGCGGAGCTCAAGGCCCACCAGCGTCGCGAAGGTCTGCTCGGCCGGCCCGCCGCTGGCGCGGCGGCGCCGCAGCGTCTCGCTCAGCGCCGAGGTGCCGGGGATCCGCTCGCCGAGCGCATCGGCGACCACGGTCTGCACCCAGCCCTCGATCAGGGCCAGCAGCGTCTCGAGACGCTCGAGGGCCGCGGTCTGGCCGGGGGTGGCCTTGGGTTCGAAGATGCCCTGGTTGAGCAGCTGCTCCATGGCGGCCGGGTCGGCCATCGAGGCGGGGTTGAAGCCCTGCGCCAGTTCCTCGATCCCGCTCATGTCGATCTCGATGCCTTGGGCGTAGGCCTCGACCGCGGACAACAGCTGCGCCGAGAGCCACGGCACGTGGCTGAACAGCCGGTGGTGGGCGGCCTCGCGGGCGGCCAGGAACATCATGGTCTCGCTGCGGGGCTGCTCGAGGCCGGCCGAGAACTCCTCGACGGCCTGGGGCAGCAGCGCCGCGGTGCCCTTGGGGCCCAACGGCAGGCCGATGTCGGTGGAGGTCAGCACCTCCTTGGACAACTTGCCCAGCGCCTGGCCCAGCTGCGAGCCGAACGCCATGCCGCCCATCTGGGAGATCATCGACAGCAGCGGGCCGGCCATCGCCTTGGCTTCCTCGGGCAGCGCCGAGGTCCACACCGACGAAATCTGTTGGGCCACCGGGTCACACAGCCGCTTCCAGGTGTCCAGCGTGTGGTCGATCCAGTCGGTGGGCGACCACGCCGAGGTGGTGGTGGTGCCCGCCGGCAGGGCGGTGGACCCGTCGAGCCAGGTCTCGGCCAGCCGGACCGCGTCGGCGATCGCGTTGGCCGTGCCCGCCGGGATGGGGGCGACGAAGCCGATGGACTGCGAGGCCAGCTGCCGGGCCAGGTCGTAGTTCACCGGACCCGAACCGCCGCCGCCGGCCATCGCGCTGCCTGCGCCGGAGAACATCTGGCCCAGCCGGGTGAAGATCTGCCCGAGATCACCCATGTCGCCGGCACCGAAGCCGAACGGGTCCGACGGACCCCCGGAGTCCTTCTTGTTCTTGTCTCGATCGGGATCGTCTCCGTGGGAGAACCCGAAGGGCAGGTCGGCCATACCCCAACGGTACTCACCGGCTCAGCGGATCGTGCGCTTGGCGGTCACGCTCTGGGTGAACCGCCGCGTCTAGTCTTGGCGGCGTGAACAGGCGGATTCTGACGTTGTTGGTGGCGCTCGTGCCGATCCTTGCCTTCGGAGTGCTGCTGGCGGCCGTCACGGTGCCGTTCGTGTCGCTGGGGCCGGGCCCGATCTTCAACACCCTCGGCGACTTCGACGGCAAACCCGTCATCGAGATCGAGGGCACCGACGTCGAGCCCACCGCCGGCGAGCTGAACATGACCACGGTGTCCCAGCGCGACGGCCTGACGCTGGGGCAGGCGATGACGCTGTGGCTGTCGGGGCGCGAGCAGCTGCTGCCGCGCGATCTGGTGTATCCGCCGGACAAGACCCGCGACGACATCGACAAGGCCAACCAGGCCGAGTTCAAGAGCTCCGAGGACAGCGCCGAGTACGCCGCGCTGTCCTTCCTGGACTACCCGCGGGCGGTCACCGTCGAGACGGTCAGCGACGACGGACCCGCCAAGGACAAGTTGCGCGACGGCGACGCGATCGACGCCGTCAACGGCACCCCGGTCGCCGACGTCGCCGCCTTCACCGGGCTGCTGGAGCACACCAAGCCCGGCGACGACATCGTCGTCGACTTCCGCCGGAAGAACGAGGCGCCCGGCACCGTCACCATCACCCTCGGGTCCAACGACGACCGCGACTACGGCTACGTGGGCGTCGGGGTCCGCGACGCCCCGTGGGCGCCGTTCACCATCGACTTCAACCTGGCCAACATCGGCGGCCCGTCGGCGGGGCTGATGTTCAGCTTGGCCGTCGTCGACAAGCTGACCCCGGGCGAGCTCAACGACGGCCGCAACGTCGCGGGGTCGGGGACCATCGACGGCGAGGGCAAGGTCGGCAGCATCGGCGGCATCACCCACAAGTTGGCCGCCGCCCGCGAGGCCGGGGCCACGGTGTTCCTGGTGCCCGCCGACAATTGCGCCGAGGCCGTCTCGGCCAAACAGGACGGCATGGAATTGGTCAAGGTCGAGACCCTCGATTCGGCCGTCGAGGCGCTGAACACGGTTTCAGCTGGTGGCGAACCACCGCGGTGCTAGAACACTCGACGGCCGGTCATCGGACCGGCATGCGTACAGTTGGCACCAACTAATCAGCTCTGACCGGGAGTTCACTCGTGGGTATGCGGCCCGCCGCAAAGATGCCGAGCCTCACTCGGCGTAGTCGATTTCTGATCGCGATCGCAGTGGTGGCCGTCGTGCTGCTGCTGATCGGGCCGCGGTTCATCGACACGTATATCGACTGGCTGTGGTTCGGCGAGTTGGGCTACCGCTCGGTGTTCACCACCGTGCTGTTCACCCGGATCGCGGTGTTCCTGGTGGCCGCGCTGCTAGTCGGCGTCGTGGTGTTCCTCGGGCTGTTCCTGGCCTATCGCAGCCGGCCGGTGTTCGTGCCGACCAGCGGCCCCAACGACCCGGTGGCGCGCTACCGCACGACGGTGCTCTCGCAGCTGCGGGCCATCAGCATCGGTGTCCCGGTGCTGATCGGTCTGCTCGCCGGCCTTATCGCCCAGAGCTATTGGGTGCGCGTGCAGCTGTTCCTGCACGGCGGCGACTTCGGCGTCACCGATCCGCAGTTCGGCATGGACCTCGGTTTCTACGCCTTCGAACTGCCGTTCCTGCGGCTGGTGTTGTCCTACCTGTTCGTCGCCGTCGTCCTGGCGTTGATCGCCAACCTGGTCGGCCACTACATCTTCGGCGGCATCCGGCTGGCCGGCCGCGAGGGTGCGGTCACCCGCGCCGCGCGCATCCAGCTGGTCACCCTCGTCGGCGTCCTGGTGCTGCTCAAGGCGGTGGCCTACTGGCTGGACCGCTACGAGCTGCTGAGCAACACCCGCGCCGGCAAGCCGTTCACCGGTGCCGGCTACACCGACATCAACGCCGTGATGCCCGCCAAGCTGATCCTGGTGGCCATCGCGGTCATCTGCGCTGTCGCGGTGTTCTCCGCGCTGGTGCTGCGCGATCTGCGCATCCCGGCGATCGGCCTGGTCCTGCTGCTGCTGTCCTCGGTGGTGGTCGGGGCCGGTTGGCCGCTGGTCGTCGAGCAGTTCAGTGTCAAGCCGAACGCCGCGCAGAAGGAAAGCGAATACATCAGCCGCAGCATCACCGCCACACGGGATGCCTACGGCCTCACCGACGACAAGGTGACCTACCGCGACTACAGCGGTGACGCCCCCACCTCGGCGCAGCAGGTCGCGGCCGACAGCGCGACCATCTCCAACATCCGCGTGCTGGACCCGCGCATCGTCAGCCCGGCGTTCACGCAGTTCCAGCAGGCCAAGAACTTCTACGCGTTCCCCGAAGAGCTGTCGATGGACCGCTACCCGATGCCCAACGGCGACGTGCGCGAGTTCGTGGTGGCCGCGCGCGAACTCGACCCGGCCCGGCTGATCGACAACCAGCGCGACTGGATCAACCGGCACAGCGTCTACACCCACGGCAACGGGTTCATCGCCTCGCCGGCCAACACCGTGCGCGGAATTGCCAACGACCCCAACCAGAACGGCGGTTACCCGGAGTTCCTGGCCAGCGTGGTCGGCGCCAACGGCAGTGTGACCACGCCCGGACCGGCGCCGCTCGAGCAGCCCCGGATCTACTACGGGCCCATCATCGCCTCCGCACCCGCGGACTACGCCATCGTCGGCAGCAACGGCGCCGATCGCGAGTACGACTACGAGACCAACACCGAGACCCGCAACTACACCTACACCGGTTCCGGTGGTGTGCCGATCGGGAACTGGCTGGCGCGCTCGCTGTTCGCCGCCAAGTTCGCCGAGCGGAACTTCTTGTTCTCCAACGTGATCGGCGAGGAGAGCAAGATCCTGTTCAACCGGGACCCCGCCGAGCGGGTGCAGGCCGTGGCACCGTGGCTGACCACCGACTCGATGCTGTACCCGGCGATCGTCGACGGTCGGATCAAGTGGATCATCGACGGCTACACCACGCTGGACAACTACCCGTACTCGGAGCTCACCGTGCTGTCGAGTGCGACGGCGGACTCCACCACCCCGAGCGTCAACAACCGGTTGGTGCCCGACAAGCAGGTGTCCTACATCCGAAACTCGGTGAAGGCCACCGTCGATGCCTACGACGGCACCGTGACGCTGTATGCGCACGACGAGTCCGATCCGGTGCTGCAGGCCTGGATGAAGGTGTTCCCCGACACCGTCCAGCCCAAGAGTGAGATCACCGAATCGCTGGCCCAGCACTTCCGGTACCCGGAGGATCTGTTCAAGGTCCAGCGCTCGCTGCTGGCCCGGTACCACGTCGACGACCCGGTGACGTTCTTCTCGACGTCGGACTTCTGGAACGTGCCGCAGGACCCGATCCGGCAGGGCACCTTCCAGCCGCCGTACTACATCGTGGCGAACAGCCTTGCCGAGGGCGACAATTCGGCGGCGTTCCAGCTGACGAGTGCGATGAACCAGCTCAACCGCGAGTACCTGGCCTCGTTCATCAGCGCCAACTCTGATCCGGAGAATTACGGTCAGCTGACCGTGTTGACGGTGCCCGGTCAGGTGCGAGGTCCGTCGCTGGCCCATGGCGCCATCAACACCGACACCTCGGTCAGTGAGCACCTCGGCCAGATCGGTAGAGACGGGCAGAACCGTATTCAGTGGGGCAACATGCTCACGCTGCCGGTGGGCCACGGCGGCCTGCTGTACGTGCAGCCGGTGTATGCCTCACCGGGGCGTGCCGATGCCGCCTCGACCTATCCGCGGTTGATCCGGGTGGCAATGATGTACGGCGACAAGGTCGGTTACGCGCCGACGGTGCGCCAGGCCCTGGACCAGATCTTCGGTGCCGGTGCCGGTGCGACCGCCGTCGGGCCCGCGCCCATGAGCCCGACGCCCAACGGTCAACCGGCCGAGGCGACCCCGCCGGCCGAGGGCACCACGCCGCCCGCCGAGGGACGGCCGCGCACGCCGGCTCCCGCCGCGGCCGTGCCACCGGCGACCGACGGCGCGCCTCAGCAGCTCTCCGGTGCGAAAGCCGCTGCGCTGCAGGAGATCGGCACGGCCATGGAGGCGGTGCGTGAGGCGCAGCAGAGCGGCAACTTCGCCGAGTACGGCGACGCGCTGCAGCGGCTCGACGACGCCATGAACAAGTTCGACAGCGCGGAGTAGGTAAGCGTTAGGGGAGGGGCGTCCAGCTTGCTGGGCGCCCCTCTTCTGTCGCGGGCGTAGCTGAGGCCCCCTTCAGCACGAGCGTGCTGGGGTACCTCCCTAGCGCGAGCGTGCGTGTTCGCGGACGACACGCCGCTGGAATTGCGTGGTTTGCGCACCTTCGCGGCCAGTCGGCGGGCTTGTCACGGGCCCGTAGCTGTTGCGGCCTGTAGGGGCCTGCCTGCTCGCCTCCTACGTCGCGATTGTGCGGTTTCATACGCGCCACGCCGTCACCGCGTATGAGGCTGCACGTTCGGGGTGGCAGGTTGGACCAACGTCAGCGGCTGGCGTCTCAGCGCGCCCCTTGCTCGCCTGCTGCACCGCGACTGTGCGGTGTCATACGCGCCACGCCGTCACCCCGTATGAGACCGCACGTTCGAGGCCGAAAACCCCCGCTGAGCACCCGATTTGGAGTCTCACGACCCGTTGGGTAACCTTGTGTTTACCCGTCGCGGGGTGGAGCAGCTCGGTAGCTCGCTGGGCTCATAACCCAGAGGTCGTAGGTTCGAATCCTGCCCCCGCTACTAACGAGAATGGCCCTCGGAGGAGACTCCGGGGGCCATTTTCCATGGCATCCGGTCAGACGTCGCCATGCTTGTCGTATCCCGTGCCTAAGCAGCCCGAGCAGAGAACCCATCCAGTCGGCGCTCGATCACGGTTCCGGCCGGAAACATCGACGCGATCATCAGGTTGTCGTGGACGACTTCCGCGGCCCAGTTCTGCGGCCAACCGCTGTCGGCCAGACTCGTCTGAATCGCAAGCACCAGTTCGTCGTAGCTGAAGTCGACCTCGACGACCTGGGCGGTGGTCGTCGCGCGGTGCGATGCCGCACCGGCGAAGCCGCGCCCGCATCCGCAGCCGCCGTCGGGGTCGCGCTGGTCCCGGTCACAGGGTTCTTGGACCCACAGGAGTTCACCTGGGACGCAATAGTTGTAGTCGTTGCTGCGGGCGCCCTGGGTGAGTGCTGTTGCTACCAGGATCTTCATCGGCCGGCCTCCTGCACGGTTGGCGCCGAGCCTACGACCGGCCACCGACAACCACTCAGCAGCAACCGCGGGCCGTTACCGGTTCCGAAACTCGGCGAACGACTGCCGTAGCTGCCCGCTGGCGGTGCACATGATCTGGGTGCGGTTCTCGATGTCCAGTGCTGCCCGCAGGCTCGGCGCATCGACGGTCTGCCACATGACTTCCTTGGTCATCCACACCGCCAGCGGCGAATGCTGGGCGATCTCCTCGGCTTTGGCCACCGCGCGCTCCAGCAGGTGCTCCGGTTCGACCACCTCGAGGACCAGTCCCATGGACAGGGCTTCGTCGGCGCCGAACACCCGGCCGGTCAACAGCAGCTCGGCCGAGCGGGATGCCCCGACCAGCCGCGGCAGGAAGTAGCTCGATCCCATGTCGCAGGCGGATATGCCGTGGCGGATGAACACCGCGCCGAAGCTGGCCTGGGGTGCGGCGTAACGGATGTCGCAAGCCAACGCCAGCGAGAAGCCCCCGCCGAGTGCTGCGCCGTTCACAGCGGCGATGACCGGTTGGCGCATGCGGTGGATCTTCTCGAAGGCTGACGCCATGAGTTCCTGGCCGGCCAGGGTGCGCGTGGTGGTGTCCTCGTCGAGGAGCAGTTTGCCGATCGGGGCCGGGCCGGGTCGGGTGTAGTCCTCGGGGGTGGCCTTGATGTCGGCCCCGGAGCAGAAGCCGCTGCCAGATCCGGTGACGACGACGGCACGCACCTCGTTGCGGCCGTTGAGGTCATCGAGGATGGGATGCAGGTCGGCCAGCGTCTGGGAGTCCAGGGCGTTGCGCCGGTCGGGCCGGTTGATGGTGAGGACGACGACGCCGTGGCGGCGTTCCTCGATGTCGATGGCTGGCACAGTTTTCCTTTCAGTTACCGCAGGGGTATTCGGCGATGCATGACGACAGGGCCCGAGCTACTTCCTCCGCCGACTGTCCTGCATCTGCACCCACAACGTGTCCGAGGAGCGCGGGTAGTACCCGGCCAGGTCGTAGAAGTGCTTGTCGCAGACCACCGGGTCCTCGTGCGGGCGCGCCACCGCCTGCCGGCGCTTGGGCAGCACGTAGGCGTCGCGGTGCGTCAGCGTCTTGGCGCACCGGATGCATTGCAGTCTGGCCATCTCGCCTCCCGGTACACCAGACCCTAACCACGCTCCACATCAAGCGCAGCCCTATTGCCAGCCTCGAATAATCGAGAGAAGATGGCTCCCCAATCCGAGGGAGGTGACCCGTGGCGACATCGGCGCCCACCGAGCGGGTCCTGGACATCCTCGAGTTCGTGGCTCGCCGCAACGGCGAGGATGTCCGGTTCTCGGATGTCGCCCGCGAACTGAAGATCAGCCAGGGCACCGCCAACGCCATCCTCAACTCGCTGTGCGACCGCGGCTGGCTGGTCCGCGATCCGCAGGACAAGACCTATGGGCTGGGTCCCGGTCTCGCGGCCGTGGCCGCGAGCACCGCGACCGCGTTGCCGCTGACGCACGCCGCCAAGCGCGCGGCCGCCGACCTCGCCCAAAGCACGGGCCTGGCGGCCTCAGTGGTCGAACTCGCGGGCGAATCCCTGGTGATCATCGCCTTCGAGGGGGCCGACGGCCGGCACCCGGCGGCGCTGCCGGGGGAGCGCATTCCCTACGCTCCGCCCTTCGGGGTGGCGTTCGCCGCGTGGGCCGAGGCCGACGAGCAGCGCGCCTGGATGGCGCGCAATCCGGGCGTCACCGGGGCAGTGGCCCGCCGGCTGCGCGGCGTCCTGCAGCGGGCGCGCGAACGCGGGTTCGACGTGGACTGGACCACGCCGGTACTGATGCGCATGTCCCAGTTCCTCGGCGAGATCCGCGGCGACGCGGATGCCTCCGACCATGTGGTCGCCGTCCTGGAGAAGGCCCTGCTCGACTGCGCCAAGGTCGGCTACCTGTCCGACGACGACCCGGCCATCGAGACCCAACCCGTGGCGACCATCGCCGCACCGATCTTCGACGCCGCGGGACAGGCCACCCTCATCCTGGGCGTGCACCCGGGCCGGCCGTTGCCGCTCAAGGAGATTCGCCGGCTCGGCACCACCGCCGCGGCCGCGGCCGCCCGATGCAGCCGGGATGGTTGACCACACATCAACCCGCGCCTAGTCTCAACACATATTAGAGAACCTGATTCTCGAATAATAGAGATAGGCATAGGGCCATGCGCGCGATGACGTACAAGAACCGGCGGATCGAGATCGCCGAGGTACCCATGCCGGTGCCCGGACCGGGGCAGCTGCTGGTGCGCACCCTGGCCTGCGCCGTCTGTGCCTCCGACCATCACTACGTCGACCACCCGGACGTCAACGCTGCGGACAAGTCCGGCATGCGCGTCGACGCACCCGACTGCGACGTGATCATGGGCCACGAATTCTGCGCCGAGATCGTCGATTACGGCCCGGACTGCCAGAAGACGCTGCCCATCGGCACCAGGGTCACCTCGATCCCGGTGCTGATGGGCGCGGACCAACCGGCCCGCATCGTCGGATACTCGCCGGAGGCCCCCGGTGGATACGGCGAGTACTTCCTGCTCACCGAATTCCTGGCCCGCGAGATTCCGGACACCGTCCCCGTCGAGCACATCGCGGTCAACGACGCGCTGGCCGTCGGCTGGTTCTACAGCCGCGCCGGCATGAAACAGGTCGCCGAGCAGGGCACCGTGCATCTGGTCATCGGCTGCGGGGCCATCGGCGCGTCGGTCATCGCGGGACTGAAACTACGTGGCGCGCAAAAGATCATCGCCGCGGACCTGTCGGCCGAACGCCGCGCCGTCGCCCGCGAACTCGGCGCCGACGTCGTGGTGGATCCCCGCGAGGAATCGCCGTTTGCCGCGTGGCGGCGCGAGGCGTGGGGTTCCCCGGAGGAGATCCACGATCGGGTCCGCCAGATCGGGTTGCCGACGCAGGTGGTCTACGAGTGCGCGGGCGTCAAGGGGGTGCTCACCGACATCGCGGAGAACTGCGCGGCCGGCGCGTACGTGCTCAGCGCCGGCGGCTCCCATGTCGACGAAATCTCCTCCACCGTCGCGCATCTCAAGGGGCTGATCATCCAGTGGGGCGGCGGTCCCGAGTTCGAGGACTGGTACGGCTGTTTGGACATGATCCTCGACGGCAAGCTCGACCCGGTTCCATTCATCGGCGAGACGATCGGCCTCGACGGGCTGCCGGACGCCTTCGAACGGGCCCGTTCCTCCTCGGCGCCGCTGCGCATCGTCTGGAAGGCCGACAATGACTGACCGCGACGACATCGTCGATGTGCTGACCCGGTACGCGACAGGTATCGACAGCCGCGACTGGACGCTGTTCCGCTCCTGCTTCACCGACGACGCCCACTTCGATTACGGCGCCATCGGCCAGTGGCAGTCCCCGGAGGCCATCACCGCCTACATGCGGGCGTCGCACTCGGGCCCGTCGCTGCACCGCTTGACGAACTTCGTCATCGCCGTCGACGGTGACACCGCCACCGCCCGCACCTACGTCGACGCCGTGGTCATGGGGCCCAAGGGGCTCGGTGCGATCGAGAACTTCGGTTGGTACGACGACCAACTCGTGCGCACCGACGAGGGCTGGCGCATTCGGTTCCGCCGGACAACTCTGCATGGCGCCCGTCTGCCGGGGCCGCTGCGAGTGGTGCCGCCGGTCCTGGGTGCGCGTATCGCGGGGTGGCTCGGCGGCCGCCGGTAGCAACGTACGGCTTGCACAGAAACAGTTGTAGTTTCACAATCATCGGGTGACTGCACCCGCCGCGGCGATGACCACCCGGCGCAAGGCCGTCATCCTGTTCTCCTGCTGCCTGAGCCTGCTCATCGTCTCGATGGACGCGACCATCGTCAACGTCGCGATCCCCTCGATCCGCACCGATCTGGACGCCACGCCGGCACAGATCCAGTGGGTCATCGACATCTACACCCTGGTGCTGGCGTCGCTGCTGATGCTGGCCGGGGCCACCGGGGACCGCCTCGGACGTCGACGGGTGTTCCAGACCGGGCTGACGCTGTTCGCCCTGGGATCGCTGGCCTGCAGCCTGGCCCCGACGATCGAGACGCTGATTGCCGCGCGCTTCTTGCAGGCGGTGGGTGGGTCGATGCTCAACCCCGTTGCCCTGTCCATCATTTCGCAGATCTTCACCAAGCCGGTGGAACGCGCCCGGGCCCTGGGCGTCTGGGGCGGGGTGGTCGGGATCTCGATGGCGCTCGGACCGATCGTCGGCGGCTTCCTCATCGACACCATCGGCTGGCGCTCGGTGTTCTGGATCAACCTGCCGATCTGCGCCGCGGCCCTCGTGCTGACCGCGGTGTTCGTGCCCGAGTCGAGATCCGTGACCATGCGCAACGTCGACCTCGTCGGCCAGGGCCTGGCGATCCTGTTTCTGTTCGGCACCGTCTACACGCTCATCGAGGGCCCGGTCCTGGGCTGGGGCCATCCGCGGGTAGTCGGGACCGCCGTGGCCGCGGCGGTGGCGTTCGTCGCGTTCCTGGCCTACGAGTCCCGACGCGTCGACCCGTTCCTGGATCTGCGGTTCTTCCGCAGCATCCCGTTCGCCACCGCGACCATCAACGCCGTGAGCGCCTTCGCCGCCTGGGGCGCCTTCCTGTTCATGATGTCGCTGTACCTGCAGGGCGAGCGCGGCTACTCCGCCATGCACACCGGCCTGATCTACCTGCCCATCGCGATCGGCGCGCTGGTCTTCTCGCCGCTGTCGGGCCGCCTGGTCGGACGCTACGGTGCGCGACCGTCGCTGGTGACCGCCGGGGTGCTGATCGCGGCGGCCGCCGGCATGTTGACCGCGCTGGACGCCGCCACGCCGGTCTGGTGGCTGCTGATGGTCTTCGCGGTGTTCGGGATCGGCTTCTCGATGGTCAACGCGCCGATCACCAACGCCGCGGTCAGCGGGATGCCGACCGACCGGGCCGGGGCCGCCTCGGCCGTGACCTCGACCAGCCGTCAGGTCGGGGTCAGTATCGGTGTGGCACTGTGCGGTTCGGTCGCGGGATCGGCGCTCGCACAGGGCGGCAACGACTTCGCCACCGCGGCCCGGCCGCTGTGGTTCATCTGCATCGTGCTCGGTCTGCTGGTCGTGGTGATGGGCCTGTGGTCGACCTCGGCGCGGGGGCTGCGCTCCGCCGAGCGGCTCGCCCCGTTGATCCTCGACGATCGGAGGGAGACTCCCGTTGTCCGCTGAGGCCGACGAGATCTGGCGCGCGCTGGCAGCGCTGGTGCGCGATCACCGCGACGACTGGAAGCGCGCGGTCATCGCGGAATCGGGGCTGCCGTTCAGCAGGATCCGGATCCTGCTGCGGCTGAACGGCACCGCGATGACGGTCAAGGAACTGGCGGCCGCGGCGACCCTCGACGCGCCGGCGGCGACCGTCGCGGTCAACGATCTGGCCGGGCGGGGGTTGGTGGTGCGCCGCACCGACCCGTCGAACCGCCGCTGCAAACTGGTGTCGCTGACCGCGGCCGGGCAGACCCTCGTGCGCTCGATCGGCGCGGTGCCCGACCCCGCCCCGGAGGTGTTCAGGGCGCTCGCTGCCGAGGATCTCGCGGCGCTGCGCTCCATCCTGGACAAGCTCGCCGACGACTGAACCGTTCCGAGCTCACCTGTTTGACTCAAAGTCATTGAGAAGTAGTCAACCCGTTGCTACAGTTCAGGCGATCGACCGGGGGCGAGAGCGGACAAGGAAGGCTGCGTATATGACCAAGCTGGACTCGAAGGCCGTGCTGGCAGCGGCGCGATCGAGCATCGGTGTCAGCGGCTGGCTTGCGCCCATCGCGGCCGGCCGCCTTTTCGGTATCGAGGCGTCCCGGGACGTCAGCGCGCCCCAGTATCTGCGGATGGGTGCCACCCGGGATTTCGCTCTGGCCGCGGGCCCGTTCATGACGACCGGGCCATCGCGCAAGGCCGTGCTCGCGCTCGCCGGCGCCTGCGATGTCGGTGACATCATCGGCGTCGCCATCGCCCTGCGGCGCGGTCGAATCTCGCGTGGGGGAGCCGTCGCCTTCGTGGCCGCATCGCTGAGTTGTCTGGCGCTCAGTGTCAAGGCCCGCGCAGAGGTCGACGCCTAGAGGCGCCCGCGCGGCCAACCGTCCGCTGTCGACGGGAGCGTCGACGGCCGCTCTCGGCCGCCTCCAGTTCGGTACAACGTGAAACCTGTTTCTACAGAGTCTGTTTCGCATCCATCGCCTGGCCAAGGGGCCTTGCGACGCTCGATGTATACGCTGTAGACTTCGGCGCAGTTCATGCGTGACGGGCGTCTCAGTTCAGCCGATCCGGGTGCCGGATCACGAGACGCCCGCACCCCGCCGTCGAAAGGACCCTCTGTGACCGCCGCGCTTCTCAACGACATCTCGCCGCATGCGGGCGGCAACGCCGCCTGGGGTCCCCTGGCCACGGCCGTGCACACCGACGCGGCCGGCCCGACGGAGCCCACCTGGAAGGACAACGCGTACGTGTCCTTCTGGGATGTCACCGGCGAGATCTACGGCGCCATCCACGTCTCGACCTCACCGAACGACGCCGGGTCGCGCCGCTCCCGGTTCTCCATCCAGCTGGAAACCGGGCAAGTCGAGATCATCGAGGACCTTCCGGCCGGATCCTTTGCCAGTGAGTCGATTTCGTTCGGCCTGGACGGGACCATTGCCGTCGACCACCCCGAGTTGCGGGTGCTGATCGGCAACGCGCCGCTGTGGGTCCCGGCCGACTACAGCCTCAACGACCTGATCCCGCCCCTCGTGCCGGGCCGCCCCCTGCAGCACTTCCAGCAGGCCTGCACCGTGCGCGGGGAGATCACCCGCGCCGGCCGCACCTGGGAGCTCGACGCGGTCGGGATGCGCGACCGGACCTGGGGGTTCCGCGACGAATCGGCGCAGTGGGTGGAATACGCGGGCCTGGTCGGCGTCGTCGACGGTGCATTCCTGACGGTCATCAAGTTTCTCGGCGCCGACGGGTCGCTGCGGTCGGACGGCTACTGGACCGACGACGACGGCGCCGTCCTGATCACCGACGTCGCGTTCCGGCGCAACGCCGCGGCGCAATTCGTCTCCGGCACAGTCACTCTGGCGGACGGCCGCACCAAGGTGGTGTCGATGTCCAGTCGGCGCGCGGGCTTCTTCGTCCCGATGGGGCGCGAGACCGACGGCCCGGCGTTCGGCACCTACGACGATTTCATGACGTTCGAGTCCGAGGGAGCCACCGGTGCGGGGTTCTTCGAGCAGGGCATCATCCACCGGGTGCACTGACCGGACCCGCCAAGACCGCAAGAGGAGACAGGAATTCAGCATGGACATCGACCGTCTTCGGGTCCTCCAGACAATTCGGCTCAAGGGCCGGGTGCTTCCCGCCGATCTGCCGGCTTCAGCCGGCGTCGACGAAAGCAATTGCGCGACAATCACACAGGACTTCCTGACCTCGGGAATGGCGGAGGAGGCGCGCGGTCGCCTCAAGCTCACCACTGCGGGTCGTGAGCGCCTCGCCGAGTCGCTCGCCACCGAACGGGACACCATCGATGACCGCACCGTTAGGGATCTCTACGCGCAGTTCGGCGACTTCAACACCGAACTGAAGTCCTTGATGACCCGCTGGCAACTCAAGACCGCCGACACGCCCAACCTGCACGACGACCCGGACTACGACCGGGCCGTGGTGGACGACCTCGCGGCACTCGACGCCCGGTTCCGGAGTCTGCTCGCCCGTCTGGTGGACACGGCGCCGCGACTCGGCCACTACCCGAGGCGGTTCGCCGACGCGCTGGCTCGGGTGCAGGCCGGGGACCACTCGTGGTTCGCAAAACCGCTGGCCGACAGCTACCACACCGTGTGGTTCGAACTCCACGAAGACCTCATCGGGCTGGCGGGCCTGACCCGCCTCGAAGAGGCCGCCGCCGGACGGGCCGAATGATGGTCCCGACCAGCACCGTCAGGGTGCAACCGATCCTCCGCGACGGGAGCCTCACCCGCGAGTCCGCCGGCGGCAAGGCCTGGGGCATCCAGCGCATGCTGACCCTGGGGATCCCTGTACCGCCGGCGTTCGTGGTGACCACCGAGGTCTGCCGCGCCTACCACGCCGGTGGTCGCGCGCTTCCGGCCGCCGTCCTCGACGAGGTTCGCGCCGCCATGGTGCACCTCGAGGACGCCACCGGACGGCAATTCGGAGGCACCGAACGCCCACTTCTGGTGTCGGTGCGGTCCGGGGCGGCGGTGTCGATGCCCGGAATGATGGACACAGTGCTCAACCTGGGCATGACGACGGCGATCCAAGAGGCGCTGGCCACCGAGACCGTCGATCCGGCCTACGCCAACGACACCCGCCGCCGCTTCCTCGAGCAATTCGAGAACGTGGTGCAGACAACGCCGCCCGAGGACCCGTGGGCGCAGCTGGACCTGGCCATCCGGGCAGTGCTGGACTCGTGGCACTCCACACGGGCCATCGCCTACCGGCGGTCCCGCGGCCTGGACGACGACGCCGGCACCGCCGTCACGGTGCAGGCGATGGTCTTCGGCAACCTCGACGACGCCTCCGGTACCGGCGTGCTGTTCTCGCGGGATCCCCTAAGCGGCAACCCGGCTCCCTACGGCGAGTGGTTGCCGCGCGGGCAGGGCGAGGAGATCGTGTCCGGCCGAGCGGACGCGCGGCCGCTCGACGCGCTGGCCGCGCACCTGCCCTCGGCGCACGACGAATTGCTGGCGGCGGCAAGAGTTCTCGAACATGATGCGCGCGATGTCCAGGACATCGAGTTCACCGTGCAGTCCGGCGCGTTGTGGCTACTGCAGACCCGGTCGGCAAAGCGGACCCCGCGCGCCGCCCTGCGCTGTGCGATCGACCTGCAGCGCGACGGCGTCCTCAGTGTGGCCGAGGCGCTCGACCGGGTGAGCGCCGAGCAACTGCGGGCGCTGCTGCGCCCGAGCCTGGATCCGTCCGCGGTGTCGGCCTCGCCGCCGGTGGCCGCGGGCAAGCCGGCCTGCCCGGGGATCGCGACGGGGGTCGTGGTCACCGATGCCGACGAGGCCGAACGCCGCGCGGACGAGGGGGAGGCGGTGATCCTGGCGCGCCCGACCACCGACCCGGACGACGTCGCGGGCATGTCCGCGGCCGTCGCGGTGGTGACCGAACTCGGCGGGGCCACCTCGCACGCCGCGGTGGTGTGCCGCGAGATGGCGGTCCCGTGTGTCGTCGGCTGCGGTGTCGACACCGTGACCGCATTGGCCGGCAAGATCGCCACGGTCGATGCCGACACCGGCACCGTTTACCTGGGCGAGCTTCCGGTCCGGACGCCGGTGGCGGCCGAAGACCCGGACCTGGTCCTTTTCGCAGGATGGCTGCGAGATGCGCTGGGAGACAGCGAAGCCGACGTCGTGAAAATCAAAGAACGGCACCAACAGCGGGGCGGTCTGTGATGACAAGTGTTGACGAGATGCTCGAGACGTTGACGACGACCGGGTCGCGACCGGACCAGACCTGGACCACCGGCAACGTCGCTGAGGCCTTCCCCGGGGTCTTCACCACCTTCGGTCTGGGCTTCGTGTTCACGGCGATGGAGATGGCCTTCCGGCGAATGTTCTACGACCTCGGCGTCTACTCCGCCGGGGAAATCGCGGTGCCCGAGAACGCCGAGGAGTGTTTCTGGGCCGTGTTCGACGGGTGGGCCGCGGGCAACATCGACAAGTTCCGCGACATCGCGAACCGGATGCCGGGCACCACCGCCAGTGCCGTCGAGCAGCAACTGTTCGGGTTCGTGCGGCCGGAGACGGTGAACGAGAACAGTTTCCGCCGGTACCCGTTCATCCTGGGCAAGGCCCCGCTGTGGCTGATGCGCACGCCGAAGCGGCACGACGCGTTGTTCGCCGAACTGCGGCGGTGGCGCCTCGAGATGCTGCCGCGGATCGACGACATGGACGAGCGAGCTTGCGCGGCAACGATCGCGGACGCGCAAGCGCGCTGCGAGGACATCATGAGCATCCACATGGGTGTGGCGATGATCAGTTCGTCGCTGGCCGAGAAGGTCGCCGACCTCGCCGAGGCCGCCGGGCAGGCCGGGCTCGAGGCCGCGCTGCTCAGCGGCGTGGGCTCGGTCGAGAACGCGGTGGCCCACGACCTGTGGGCCCTGGCGCACGAGCAGATCAGCCTGCGCGAGTTCACCGAACGCCACGGCTATCACGGCCCCAACGAGGGACAACTCTCCGGCGTCACGTGGCGGCAGGACCCGGCACCGGTGCTGGCCCGGATCGAGGACTATCGCACCATCGCCGCCGACAGCCCGCGCGCGCCCGGCGCCCGCAGCGCCGCTCAGGAGGCCACCCGCGCCCGCGCGCTGCAGGATCTGCTGGCCGGCACGCCCCGGGTCAAACGACCGGTCGTGGCGGCGGTCGTGAAGCTCACGGCGCGCTATCTGGCCCTGCGCGAACAGGGCAAGGCGGGCTACCTGCTGACGTTCGACGTGGCCCGGGCGGCCGCGCGCCGGATGGGCTCGCTGCTGGTCGAGCGCGGCATGCTCGACGATGCCGAGGACGTCTTTCACCTGCGCTGCGATGCGCTGGAAGGCGGCATCGGCACCGATCAGCGTGCCGTCGTTGCGCGGCGCGCCGCGCAATACCGTGAGCGGCAGCAGATCCGGTTGCCGAAGTCGTGGACGGGCTCGCCCGAGGTGGTCAAGGTCGCCGAGGAGGAGCGCACCGCGTTGGCGGTCGGGGAGGTGCTGACCGGGGTGGCCGCCAGCGGCGGCGTCACCGAGGGCCGCGCCCGGGTGGTCAAGGACCCCGACGGGGTGGAACTCGACGAGGGCGACATCCTGGTCTGCGAGACCACCGACCCGGCCTGGGTGCCGCTGTTTCTCGTGGCCGGCGGCGTGATCACCGACCACGGCGGCCTGTTGAGTCACGGCCCGATCGTCGCTCGTGAACTCGGGATCCCCTGTGTCTGCGGCACCGAGGACGGCAGTCGCCGGATCCTGGACGGCCAGATCGTCCGGATCGACGGGGACCGCGGCACCGTCGAGGTGATCGACGGCGACCGGTCGCTCACCACGAGTTGAGTCTGCTCATCCGACACACCAAAAGGGCTCCGACGCAATGTCGGAGCCCTTTTCGTCGCTGTGCACTCGGCCGAGCCCGGCCGGTGCGGGTGAGCGCGCTGCCTCGCTGATCCGCTCACCCGCACCCGAGGGCCGTCAGCCCCCGGCCAGCTTGGCGCTGACTTCCCAGGCCGGCGGACGCTTCGGGTACTCGCGGTCGACCTGCCAGCGGTCGGGATGCTTGGCCTCGGGCACCGCCGCGAACGACAGGTGGGTGTGCAGGATCTTCCACTCACCGTCGATCTTCTCGACGGTATCGGTCTGGCGCATCTTCCAGACGAACTCCGAACCGTCCTCGAGCTTGCCCTGGTAGGTCTGGTTCATGTACACGAAGCCGACGCCGTTCTTGGCGTAGATCCGCATATTGATCAGACCGAAGTCGCCGACGAACTGCGGGCTGATGTACATGAACCATTTCCGCACATCGTCACCGAAATACTCACCGGGGGAGAGGATGTCGATGAAGCTGACGTCCTCGTGGTCCGCGTAGTACTTCAGCGGGGCGTCGTAGACCTTCAACCACTCGTTGTTGTAGACGCGCTCGGCGTCCTTCTCCATCTTGGCGATGTCCGCCACGTCCTGCGGATCGCTGCCGAACAGTGCGATCGGCTCCTCGAAATCTGGTTTCAGATTCGGATGGGTCACCATTTCCTCCTCGTCGAGCGGGTTGGGATTTCCGCTGGCCTTCAGCGGGACAAGACAGCTCCTACGGCGCCGGCAAGCTCATCGGCCGGATTGGCGGCCGAAGTCGTACTGCGCCAGGCGACAAAGTTGTCGGGACGCACAAGAATCGCACCGTCGTCGGCAATCTCGCCGACCTCGGCCCACTGGCCGTCCACGTCGCGGTAGTCGCCGCCGATCGACGCGACCGAGATGGTCACCCCGAACCGCTCGGCGGCCGCGGCCGCCGCGTCGGCCCACGCCTGCCCCCGCGCCCCGGTGATCAGGACGAACCGGCCGTCGTTGCCGGCGAGGTCGTGGGTGGAGACCCGGTTGCCGGCGTGCTCGAGCCAGGCGTGCGGCAACCGGTGACCCGGCCGCGACGTCGGGTGATAGACCGATCCCATCGGATCGACCGGCGGCGGCGCCGAGCCGTCCGGCACGAGCGCGCCCGCGGCGTAGGCGATGCCGAGTTCCAGGTCGTGGGCCTGGAACTCGACCCGCTGGGTCTTGACCACCTCTTCGAAGCGGGCCCGGCGGGCGGCGCCCATCGGGGTGTCGGAGAAGAAGATCTCGAACACCCCGCGGTGCATCTCCGGGGGCACCGGGACCGGCAGCAGCCCGATTCCCGAGTCGACCACGAAATGGTTCTGCATGGTGTGCAGCGCCCAGTCGACGATCCGCAACCCCTCCGGTTGCCGCTCGGCGGCGTAGGTGTCCAGCAGCGCCGGGCCGGCCTGGCCCTTGAGCACGGCCGCCAGCTTCCAGGCCAGGTTCTGCGCGTCCTGCACACAGGTGTTCATGCCCAGTCCCGTGGTCGGCGGGTGGCGGTGCACCGCGTCGCCGACCAGGAAGACCCGGCCCTGCGAGTACTTGTCGGCGACCGAACCCTGCACCGACCAGTGGCTGATGCGCAGGATCTCCATCGGCATGTCGCCGACCCCCAGCAGTTCCCGGATCTTGGCCGAGATCGCCTGCTCGTCGAGGTCGGAGTCGTCGGTGGGCAGGAACGCGAAATGGAAGGCCCACTCCTCGGAGTGCTTGCCCCACGTCGGGCCCATCTGCACCATGTTGCCGCCGGACGGGTACGACCCGGCCTCCGGATTGATGAAATGCGCGATCAGCACATCGTCTTCCCACCACGGGGACAGATCCGCCTTCAGGTGCGCGGTGACGATGTCGAGCAGGTCGTGGGCGCCGACCATCGTGGCGCCGATCATCTGGCCGATGGTCTTGCCGCCGTCGGCGCCGATGAGGTAATCGGCGGTGACGGTGAAGGTTTCGCCCGACGAGCGATCGCGGATCGTCGCGGTGACCGCGTCGTCGCTCTGGCTCATCTCGGTCAGCTCGTGATGGAACAGAATCCGTCCCGCCGCACGCTTCTCGGCGTGCTGGCGCATGATGGGTTCCAGGCGCAGCTGCGGATAGTTGGTCGACCGGCTCGCACTGTCGCGCAGGTACTGCTCGGTGAGCGCGCCACCGCCGAAACAGTCCATCTTGTAGAAGGTCTTGCGCTGCAGCGGCCCGTCCCCGGCGAGGGTGGTCTGCCAGACCACCGAGGCCATCTTCTCCGTCGGCGTGCCCACGGCGTAGATGTCGTCGGCGACCTCGAACTGACGGAACAGCTCCATCGCCCGTTGATTCAGGTAGTGCGCCTTCGGCAGGATCGACGTGCCCTCGTGACGTTCGACGAGGATGTGGTCGATTCCGTGACACGACAGCATGATCGAGGTCATCAGACCGGAGGCGCCGCCGCCGACGATCAGTACGGGGACCTTGGTATCGGACATGGTTGGTTACCTCTTTCGAAGATCGTGGATCATGAGTGCGCCGCCGCGAGGCTGTCCGCCAGTTGCTCGAAGACATCCAGCGCCTCGGGATTGCGGACCGCGCCGTCGGAGACGACGGTGGCGCGGGGCGCACCCGTGAGGAGGCGCTTGACCGGTACCTCGAGCTTCTTGCCGGTGAGGTTGTAGGGGACCGCCGGGATCGCGTGGATCTCGTCGGCCGTATGCCGGGGCGAAAGCCGCTGCCGCAGCTGACTGTTGATGCCGCGGCGGAGGTCCTCATCGAGGGCGACGCCGTCGGTGAGTTGCACGAACAGCAGCAGCGAACCCGATCCGCCGGACGGGTCATCGAGGTGGACCACCAGACTGTCCTGGACTTCCGGAACGTCGTCGAGCGCGGAGTAGAACTCACTGGTACCCAGGCGGACCCCGCCGCGGTTCAGCGTTCCGTCGGAGCGACCGCTGATCACGCAGGCGCCGCGGCTGTTGAACGTGACCCAGTCGCCGTGGCGCCACTGGCCGGGGTAGTGCTCGAAGTAGGCCCCTCGATACTTGGTCCCGTCCGGGTCGTTCCAGAAGCACACCGGCATCGAGGGCATCGGTGCGGAGATGACGAGTTCCCCGAGTTCGTCGACGACCGGATTGCCGGCCGGGTCCAAGGCCCGGGCCAGCACGCCGAGCGCCGGGGCGGTGATCTCTCCGGCCCGCACCGGCAGCAGCGGTGTGCCCCCGACGAACGAGGTGCACACGTCGGTACCGCCGCTGGTGGACTGCAGATAGATGCCGGGGCCGATGGCGTCGTAGACCCAGTGGAACCCCTCGGCCGGCAACGGTGAGCCGGTGGAGGTCATGGCGCGCAGTTTGCCGAGATCGAAGCTCTGCCCGGGCCGCATACCGGTCTTGCGGCAGCCCATGAGAAACGCTGCGCCGGCGCCGAATACGGTCACCCCGTGGTCGGCGACCGTGCGCCACAGCTCATCCGGCCCCGGGTGGGCCGGATCGCCGTCGAACAGCACGATCCTGGCACCCAGCAGTAGCGCGGAGACCTGGATGTTCCACATCACCCAGGTGGTGGTGCAGTAGACGAAGTAGGTGTCGTCGGCGCCGAGATCCGAATGCAGCCCCAGGGCCTTCTGCAACTCGAGGGTGATGCCGCCGTGGGAGTGCACGATGGCTTTGGGCAGACCGGTGGTGCCGGAGGAGAACAGCACCCACAGGGGCTGGTCGAAGGGTACCCGCAGATAGTCCGGCGCGGCCGGTTCGGCCAGTAGCTCGGTCCATGTAGTCGTGCCGTCGGGGCCTGCGCCGAGGTAGGGAACCGAGACGGTGTGCACCACGCTGGGCAGTGCGGCCCGGATGGCCGCGACGTGCTCGGTACGGTCAATCGACTTGGTGCCGTACTGATATCCGTCGACGGCGATGAAGATCTTGGGGGACAACTGCTGCAGTCGGTCCAAGACGCTGTCGACCCCCAGCTCGGGCGCGCACACCGCCCAGACGGCGCCGATGCTGGTCGTCGCCAGCATCGCCACCAGGGCCTCGGGAATGTTGGGCAGATAGGCGGCGACGCGGTCGCCCGGTTCGACGCCCAGCCGTCGCAACCCCGCGGCCGCGCGGGCCACCTGGTCGCGGAGCTCACCCCGGGTCAGCGTGATCACCTCGCGCGACTGGGAGATCGCGGTGAGGACGGTCTGGTCCTCGTCGCCGCGCAGCATGTTCTCCGCGTAGTTGAGGCGGACGTCGGGAAACCACTGCGCGCCCGGCATCGTGTCGTCGAGCAGGGCACGGCCGGTGTCGCCGTCGGCGAGGATGCCGAAGTAGTCCCAGACCGAACGCCAGAACTCGGCCAATTCGGTTGTCGACCAGCGCCATAGCTCGTGATAGTCGGGCGTCGTCACAGTGCCGCGCTCGACCAGTTCCCGGGCGTAGCGCCCCATTCGGCTGTCCTGCAGCAGCTGCTGCGAGGGCTCCCAGAGCACGCTCATCCGCGCGCCTTGGCGGCCGTCATCCGGTTGCGCATGGTGCCGATGCCCTCGACGTAGGTCGACAGCCGTTCCCCGTCGCGCAGGTACCGCGGGGGGTTCAGGGCGAATCCGATGCCCGACGGGGTCCCGGTGAAGATCAGGTCCCCGGGCAGCAGCGGCAGGATGCCGGAGAGGTAGGACACCAGGAACGGCACCGTGAAGATCAGGTCCCCGGTGCGGGCCTGCTGGACCTGCTGATCGTCGATCGCACAGCTGATCTCGAGGTCGTCGGGATTTCCGAACTCGTCCGGCGTCACCAGGGCCGGCCCCAGCGGCGCGAACCCGGGATGCGACTTGGCCAGGCTGAACTGTTGCGGGGCAGGCGGTTTGACCTGCAGGTCGCGCTCGGACAGGTCCTGGCCGACCGTCAGGCCCGCGACATGCTCCCAGGCCCGCTCCACGGCGACGCCGTCGGCGCGTCGGCCGATGACCGCAACCAGTTCCGCCTCCCAGTCCACTGAACCCGGGGGCATCACGACGTCGTCGTAGGGCCCGGTGATCGAGGAAGCGAACTTGGTGAACACCATCGGGGTGTCGGGGATGTCGATCCCGGTTTCCTCGGCGTGGCTGCGGTAGTTCAGGCCAATCGCGAAGATCTGGCGAGGGCTGCCCACGGGCGCTGCCAACTCGGCCTCTTCGAACGGCCGACCCTTCGCGTCGCCGAGAGTGGCGGCCCAGTCCCGGAACTCGTCCCAACGTTCCAGCACGTCCTGGAACGCGGCCGAGAACTTGCCGGCGCTGGCTTCTTCGATATCGACGGCGGTCCCGCCCTGTTCCAGGGCGGCCCGGCCGGTAAGGTTGATCAGGCGCATCGGTGTGCTCGGCTCCTTTATGCGGTGGTGAGAAGTTCGAAGGGGTTCACCTGGGGGGTGGTCTTGGCCCAGGTGCGCGTGATGAGTTCGGCTTCCGGGGTGCCGCCGCGATAGGCCTTGATCAACTCGTCGACATCGAAGCTGGGGCCGATCGGGTCCGCGGCGTACTCGGGGCCCAACATGTACTCGGTCGCCTCGTCGGGCGTCGCGAAGTTGTCGATCTGGAGTTCGACCATGTTGCCGTCCGGATCGCGGTAGTAGATCGACGTGGTCAACCCGTGTTGCACGGGCACCCGCGGATGGATGTCCTCGGCCTTCAACTCCAGGTACTTGTCGAGCAGATCGCCCAGGGTGGGGAAGGTGAAGGCCGAGTGGGCCATGCCCGTCGTCAGCGGTGTGCGGTCGGCAAGCACGCCCGGCGGCAGACCGAGGAGGGCGACCCGGTGATGTTCCTCGTCGAAGGTCAGGAAGGACATCGCCTCGTTCTCGTAAACGGCGTGGGCACCAAGGACTTTCAGGTACCAATCCCGCATCGCCGGGAGCTGGGCGGTTTGCAGCACGAAATGCGCTAGACGAGGTCGAACTGTCATGGTGTTCTCCAAGGGGGTGAGCTGGCCGTAGGCACACGTCGCCGACGGTGGACACGGCCACGTGGGCAGCGGGATGCGCGGCGGTTGCCGCGGCATCTGCTCGGCTGACCCGTTGACGTGTTCAGCCTCACACTAGGACGTTGTTGATTTATAGTCAATGACTCAAAGTCGAATGTTTGTGGTTTGATGCGTTAGCCTGGGCTGATATGCCGAATGGGTACATAGTGGGGTCGATTGCAGAGGGGCGCTTGTGAGTACGAAGGCGGAGATGTCTGCCCGGAAGGCTCAGGCGGAGGAAACTCGCCGCCGGATCCTTGACGTTGCGGTGGAAGCATTCTCGGCGCAGCACTACGACGCCGTCGCCGTGAGTGACATCGCGACCTCGGCCGGGGTGGCGCACGGTTTGCTGTTCCACTACTTCAAGAACAAGCGCGGACTGTATCTGGCGGCCATGGAAGAAGCGGCGCGCGAGTTCGACGCCGCCCATCAGAACGACCCCGACCTGCCGCCCGGTGCCCAGATGCGGCAGCGGTACTACAACCAATTCGCCTATCTGGCGCGCCATCGCGGTCTGGCCACGCGCTTGGTGCTCGGCGGCCGGGGGGCGGACCCCGAGGCGTGGGCCTTCTTCGAAGATCAACGCTGGCAAGAGATCGCGCGGGGTTGTACCGCGCTGGGTCTTGACCCGGAAAAGCCGGCGCTGCGCATGATGCTCAGTGCCGCGACCGCGACCGTGGATGCGGTCGCGGCGTTCTGGCACCAGAATGGCCAGCCCTTCGACGTCAAGGCGCTCGGCGACGTGCTGTTCGAGCAGACCATCGAGGCGCTGCGCGGCGCTGCCCGGCTCGATCCGACGCTGGGATCGTCGGTGGAGAAGGCGATCGAACAACTGCGTGCGGACGCGTAAGCGACTGTCGCGCGACCCGCGCTGGTAGCGGCGGTCTCCCTGCGCCCCAACGCGTCCCGTACTTCTTGGTGTGAGCCCCGGGGCTGATCTTGCGGCTGATTGCGCCCCGCGATGGCGCACGTCCGGGTCATCGACTTAAAGTCATTGACAATTAGTCAATGTAAGATATGCTGTGACGTGTACCACCGGTCTAGGTGGTCGAACGCCGTGGGGTCAGGGCATTCGGGAGGCGGGATGGAAGCGCGCGTCGGTGACAGTGCCGCGTTCCGGAGCGCACTTGTCGCACGCCTGGTCGCCCGGGACGAAAGACCGGTTCGCCGGCGTGTCTACGGAAACGCGTTCGCTCAGGACCGGTCCGGGCCGCCCGCGCGGCCGCGGTTGTATTCGGTTGCGCACTAGGCGAATCCGACGTTTCATCCAGAAAGGTAGTACATCCATGTCGATCGATCAGGACGTCAAACCGGCGGCACGCTCGCTGGCCGGGTTCAACGACGAGCTGGCGGACGAACTCGTCTCCCGCGCCAGGGCGGTACGCCCGCTGCTCGAGAGCCAGGCCGACGAACACGAGCAGAACAGCGAGCTGAGCCAAGAGGTGGTCGACAAGCTCACCGAGATCGGTGTGTTCGCCATGGCCGGGCCGGCCCGCGTGGGCGGTTTGGCGCAGTCGTGCCGATCGATGGCCAACGTCGCGGCCGAGTTGGCCAAGGGCTGTCCGTCGACGGCGTGGGTCTACACGATCTACAACTCCTGCCTGTGGTTCGCCTCCAAGCTGCCGGCCGGCATCCAGGACCAGATGTTCGCCGACGGAGTTCCGCTGATCTGCTCGCCGCAGAACGGGATCGGGCACCTGGTCCCCGACGGCGATTCCTTTAAGTTGACCGGGAAATGGAGCTACGCCACGGGTTCCCACCACGCCGCGTGGACGATGGTCCCGGCGCTGTCCCCGGAGCAGCTGCCGGTGCTGGCCGTCATGCCGATGGCTGATGTGGAACTGGACTACACCTGGCGCGTCGCGGGGATGAAGGGGACGGGTTCGGACACCGTCGTCGCCAACGACGTGCGGGTGCCGGCCAACATGATCGCCGCGTTCTCGGACATCGCGGTGGCACCGCCGGCCACCATCGACGAATCGGTGCGCGTCGCCAGCGATTACTGGGTCAACTACCCGATTCTGCGCGCGAAGGCGCTCGGCGTCTTGGTCGGCTGCGCCGAGGGTCTGCTCGACGTGGCCGTGGCCAAGAGCGGCAGTCCCATCCTCTACAGCGCCTACGCGCAGAAGCGTGACTCGTCGGCGTATCACGCGGCCATCGGTGAGGCGACCACGATGATCCAGGCCGCCAAGAGGTTGGTGGACGACTCGTGCTCCCGGATCGACCAGGCCGCCTGCGAGGGCCGCGTACAGTCCATCGACGAGCGCACCGAGGCCCGCGGCGCCGGGGCGCTGGTGATCCGGCTGCTGCACGACGCGATCGAGCTCCTGATGGATCTGGGCGGATCGTCGGGCTTCTCGACCACCGCTCCGGCGCAACGGTATTGGCGTGACTTCGCGACCGGCTCCCGGCATGTGATCTTCAACTCGCAGATCAGCTACGAGCAGGCGGGTCGGCACCTGCTGGGCATCGAGCCGGGGATCGTCGAACCCGACATGCTCTGACGGGTACGGGCGGGCCGCGGGGGACCGCGGCCCGCCCGATCTCAGTTCAGCCGAACCTGTTCGTTGACCGCAGCCACCACCAGCCGGGCCGATTCGACGCAGCCGCTGAGGCCGGCGGCCAGCGGAGGCCGTGCCCCGTCCCCGACATTCCACAGGTTCGCAATGGGGGTGGCGTTGGGCCAGTCCCGGCCCGGAATCGCCCGCTGGCCGGGCCAGTCCCCGGTGCACACGGCAACCGAGATGATCTGGGCCGTGGCGAATTCGGGGAACTCCGCAGCCGCCTCCTGCTCGAGCAGCCGCACTTCGGCGTCGGTGTCGAAACCGGAACTGGCCGGGTGCGGCGTGCTGGTCACGCAGTACAGATGGCTGCCGGCCGGGGCCAGACGCGGCGAGGGGCCGCTGACGTAGGACGCGTAGGCCAGCCGCTGCGTGTGGCCGAAGAAGGTCAACGTGTCCAGATTCGGGATGGGCCGCTCGGTCGCGAAGTTGATCGTGATGAGCGTGCCCGGATAGTTCTGCTGGGCAAGGGTCTCCAGGTAGCCGACGGGCCACTGCGAGGCCGGCACGAGTTGGCCGGTCGCGACCGGACCGATATTGCTCACCACGCATCGGGTCCGCACCGTCGTGGTGGCCCCGGAACGGTCCGCGACGACCACGGATTCGATGAGCCCGCTGGGCCCGACCTCCGCGCGCACCACGGCGCTGTCGAGGCGCAGCACGCCGCCCGAGCGCTCGAAGTACTCGGCGAGATCCGACCAGGGGCCGATGGAGCCGTCCGGGTGGGCACCGTAGGGATTCATGCCGCCCTTCTTCGTGAGGTAGTCGAAGAAGACGCGAGCGCACACATCGCTGGGTTCGGCGGCGAACATGGCGCTGGTGAGGTTGCGAACGAGCTTGCGGGCGGCCGGTGATGCGTTCAACTGCGCCAGCCAGTCATCGAGGCGCTGGTGCTCCGCCGGGCGGAACCAGCCGAACCCGCGCGCCAGCGCGCCGATGACGGGGATCGCGACCTTGTTGATGAGGAGCCGGACGGGCCGCTCATCATCGCGATATCGCGGCGGCCCATGCGAAGCACCAGTGGCTTGGCCTGACGGCGGGCCCGCAGGGGTACGCCGAGTTCGTCGAAGAGTTCTTTGTTGGCGCCGCCGAGCTCGAATATCTGTGCGCCGGTGTTGATCCCGAACCCGCCGACGTCGACCGTGGAGGCGCGGCCGCCGACCTGTGCCGCGCGTTCGACCAACAGGGTCCGGTAGCCCCGCTTCACCAGCAGCGCCGCGGCCGCAACGCCGCCCGCGCCGGCCCCGACAACGACGACGTCGAATGCCTCGTCGGTCAAAGATCCAGGACCAAGCGCTTGCCGACGCAGCGGGAGACGCAGATCATCATCGACTCGTTGCTCGCGCGTTCCTGCGGGGTCAACACCGAGTCGCGATGATCCGGCTCACCCTCGAGGACGTCGGCCTCGCAGGTCCCGCAGGTGCCCTCGGAGCACGAACTGAGGACCTCGATACCCACCTTGCGGACCTCGGCCAGGATCGTCGAATCGGCCGGCACCGTGACGGTGACATCGGATTCCGCGCAGACCACTTCGAATTCCTCGTTCGCGCCGACGTCGGCGTCCTGCTTCGGGGCGAACCGCTCGACGTGCAGGGGCAAAGCCTTGGCCGCGCAGATCTCCTCGGTGGCGGCGATCAACGGCTCTGGCCCACAGCAATATACGGCGGTGCCGGCCGGGGCCGTACTCAGATAGGACGCCAGATCCAGGAGGCCACATTCATCCTGGGGGCACACTTGGATCTTGTCGCCGAACCCGTCGAGTTCGTCGAGGAAGGCCATCGACTCGCGGCGCCGTCCGCCGTAGAGCAGCCGCCACGACGCGCCCTCGCGTTCCGCGGCGTGGATCATGGTCAGTATCGGGGTGATTCCGATGCCGCCGGCGACGAACAGGTAGTGGTCGCTGGATTGCAGCGGGAAGTGATTTCGCGGACCCCGTGCGGTCAGCGTGGCCCCCGCGCGCATCGAGTCGTGGAGGAACTTGGAGCCGCCGCGGCTCTCCGGCTCGCGCAGAATCCCGATGCGCCAGCGGGATCGGTCGGCGGGGTCACCGCACAGTGAATACTGCCGGACAAGGTCGTCGCCCAGGATCAGGTCGATGTGGGCACCGGGCGACCACTCGGGCAGCTCGCTGCCGTCGGCCGTCTCCAGAACCATCACGATGCAGTCCTCCGCCACTGGCCGGACCTCTCGAACGGCAAGGTCGATGGTGTCGGTGGTGCTGATGCTCTCCTCCTGGAGGGGCAGTGTCATGTGGGTCGTCATGTGGGTCCCCGCAATTCGGTGCCCGCGGCCAGATGCGGTCGGATCGGGCCACGGTTCTACATTGTTTTCGACGCCGCAAGCGTGTCGTCTGGATCACTTATTACCGGTTCATTGACTTGGTGTCAAGAAGTTTGGCGCGTCGGCTTGTCGCCTCCGTAAATATGATGAGAGGCTCTGGGTCGGCGCATTTTCCCTGTTGACCGGGGGTTGCGCAGTATAAGTAGACTTATGTCACACCCGGCGAAGACCTTTTCGACTTCAAGTCATTGATTCTGTGTCAACAGTGTGCTTAGTATGTGATCCACCACACTGCGGATCGCCGCAGGGGGCGACCACATTCGAGATCGAGCCCCTGTCCGGCGAGCCCAGTGAGGTTCAGCCGACATCACGCACGGAACGGGCGCGCTGCGCGAGCACCTGGCCCAACGGGGCAGGCAGCCGCCACAAAGAAAGGGTTAGAACCATGTCCGAACTGGTCGACAAGGGCCTTCCGGCCGACCTCCAGACCGAACTGTCGGGCTACAGCAGCTACACATCCACCCCGGACCGGGCCATGGAGCTCTTCGCCGAGGCCCGCGCCGCAGGGTGCCCGGTGCCGCACAGCGACGAGTTGGGCGGCTTCTACCTCGCGCTCGACCACGACCTGGTCAGGAAGATCCACAGCGACTGGGAGACCTTCTCCCACTACCCGACGGTGGTGCTGCCGGTGGTCGAGCGGCCGGCCTTTCCCCCGATCGAGATGGATCCGCCGGAGCACACCATGTGGCGCGAGTTGGTGGCCAAGGCGTTCAACGCCGATACCGCCGGGCGCTTCGAGGAAGGCATCCGCGAGGACATCAACCTTCTCATCGACAATTTCGCGGCCAAGGGTTCCTGCGATCTGGTCGAGGAATTCTGCGAGGAGGTGCCCCTCTACGCGCTCTGCCGCATCATCGGGTTCGACCTGGACAAGCGCGCCACCGTGCGCGATATGACGCTGCGCCTCGTGGCGGCATTCGAGGATCCCGAAGAGGGCCCCAAGGCGTTCCTTGACTTCGCGATGTTCGGCGCGCAGGAAGTCATGGCGCGCAAGGAAAATCCGAAGGACGACTTCCTGACCGATCTCGCCAACGCGGAGCTGAACGGCCAGCCCCTCGGGCCGCTCGAGATCGGCCAGATCATGAACTCGTTCCTCGTTGCGGGTCACGGCACCAGCGTGGCCGTGCTGGGCAGCATCTTGCACGAGGTGCTCTCGCGGCCCGAACTGACCGAACGCCTCAAGGCCGACCCCGAGATGATCCCCAGCGCGGTCGAAGAGACGCTGCGGTTGCACCCGCCGTTCTTCGGTCTCTACAAGCGGGCCACCCGCGACGTGGAGCTGGGCGGCACGCAGATCCCCAAGGACAGCTACATCCAGACGTGCTGGGCGGCGGCCAACCGGGATCCCCAGGTGTACGAGAATCCGGACGAATTCGATGTGGATCGCAAGTTCGGCCGCAAGAACCGCCACCTCACCTTCGGCTTCGGCATCCACTCGTGCCCCGGCGCTCCCACCGCGCGGATGGAACTGCGCATCGCCGTCGAGGAATTGCTGCGCCGACTGCCCGACATCACCCTTGTCGATCCGTCGGCGGCGAAGTACGAGTTCCACGGCACCGAAACGGCAGCGATCGGCTCTCTGCCGGCCACTTTCACGCCCGCACCGTGACGCCCGTGACGATGAGAGTTGAGATCGATTACGACCGTTGCGAAGGCCATGGGGTCTGCGTCGGCTTGGCGCCGGAGGTGTTCGTGCTCGAGGACGACGACGAACAGGTGCGTCTGCTGACCGACACCCCCGACGCCTCGCTGGCGGAAGCAGTGACGCTGGCGGGCAAACGCTGTCCGATCCAGGCCATCCGAATCAGTTCCTGAAGTTCAGGCGTAGACGAAGGGTTTGGCATTGACCACGCCCTCCGAGATGACTACGCCCTCTGAGATCGAGGAGAGCCGACCGTAATGACGGTGACTCAAACCGCGCCTCCTGCGGCGGATACCCGACCACGGCCCATCGCGGCCGCGGTCGGGTCCGCCGCGGCCGGTGCCGCCGGACGGCTCGCGGAGATTCCGGTGCACAGCGCGGCCACCACCGGTAGGGGTGTCCTGCTGGCCGCGTCGGTGTTCCGGTACGCCGTGACCGACACGTTGACGCTGCGACTTCCCTTCGGGGAGACCATGTCTCAGGCCTGGATCCTGCTCCGGGTGACTGTGCTGCCGGCGATCCTGATGGCGATTCCCTTCGGGGCGATGGTCGCGGTGCAGTTGTCCGGCCTCGTCAACGAGGTGGGTGCCAACTCGCTCGTCGGGTCGGCAACCGGGGTGGCCGTCCTGCGTCAGGGTGCCCCGGTGACGGCGGGACTGCTGATGGGCGGTGCGGCCGCGGCCGCGATCGCGTCCGACTTCGGTGCCCGGGCCATCCGCGAGGAACTCGATGCGCTGCGGACGCTGGGGATCGATCCCGTTCGGCGCCTGGTGGTTCCGCGGTTCCTGGCGCTGCTGCTGATCACGCCGATCCTGGTCACCATCGTGATCGCGATGGGCGTGGGGGCCGCATTCCTGATCGCCACGGTGGTCAATGACGTGACACCGGGCAGCTTCTGGATTTCCTTCGGGTCCTTCGCGAAGATGACCGATCTGTGGTTCACCATGGGCAAGGGATTCGTCTTCGCCTCGATCGTGGCGATCATCTCCTCCCAGCGCGGTATGGAGGCCAAGGGCGGGCCGCGCGGTGTCGCCGATGCGGTGAACGCCTCGGTGGTGCTCAACGTCATCCTGATCGTGGTCGTCAACCTGGTGATCACCCAGTTGCAGACCATGTTCTTCCCGATGGCGGTGGCGTGATGGCAACGGCCGCACAACACCGATCTTCGGCACCTTCAAAGCTTTTCAGTTCACGCCTGATCCCGACCAAGCAGCTGCGGGCACCCTTCCGGGAGCTCGGCCAATGGGCCACCTTCATTGCGCAGACCATCTGGTTGCTGCCCATCACAGTGCGCCGGTACCGGCGCGAAACGCTGCAGGTGATGAACAACCTGGCGTGGGGCCGGGGCTCGATCGTCGTCGACGGCGGGGTCATCAGCGTGCTGGCCATCCTCGGCGTGACCGTCGGCGGAATCGTCGCCATCGAGGCCTTTGCCACCCTCGATCTGATCGGACTCGGTGCCCTGGCCGGAATCATCGGCGGGTGGGGCAACGTCCGGGAGATGGCACCGCTGGTCGCGGGAGTGGCGTTCGCCTCGCAGGCCGGCTGCCGGATGACCGCCGAGATCGGTTCGATGCGCATCGCCGATGAGATCGACGCCACCGAGGCGATGGGGCTACGGGCGATCCCGTTCGTGGTCGGCACCCGCGTCATCGGCGGATTGCTGTGCGTCATACCAGGTTTCCTGCTGACACTCATCGTCAGCTTCTACACGGCGGTGACGGTGATCACTGTCTTCTACGGTCAGGCGGCCGGGACCTATGACCACTATTTCATCCAATTCCTCACCCTCCCGGACATCGGGGCGGCGCTGCTCAAGGCCACCGTGTACTGCACCGCGGTGACGCTGATCCATTGCTACTACGGTTTTTTTGCTTCCGGCGGACCGGTCGGTGTCGGTGAGGCCTCCGGGCGGGCCATCCGAGCGAGCCTGGTGACGATCATGGTCCTGGACCTGGCCACCACGATCATGCTGTGGGGCTTGCGCCCGGAATTCATCTTCAAGGGATAGGTGCGCGGTGTTATTTCGTATGACGGCAGACGCCGAGGACCGCAGGCTGACCACCATCGGGGTCGGGGTGGCCGCGGCCTTCGCCGCGGCAGTCCTGGTGGTCGCCATCAATCCGTTCGCCAAGCCGCCGGCCGACCGGACGTCGATCGTGATGGATGTGCCCTACGTGGGCCAGGGGGTCGGGGCGGGCACGCCGCTGCTGATGCACGGGGTGCCGGTCGGTGAGGTCACCGCCGTGGCGGTTCGGCCCGACGGCAACGTGCATCTCGACGCCAATGTCGAGGGCACGCCCGCGGTGGGGCTGACCGACTCCATGCGGATCGACTTCCGGCCCGCCAACTATTTCGGGGTCACCGGCATCAACCTGATCCCGGGCGAGGGCGGACAGCCGCTGCGCGACGGCGCGCAGGTCCAGACCGTCCCGGTGGGCAACTTCACGCTGCCGACGATGCTCTCGCAATTGGGCGAGATCACCGGGGGAGTGATCACCCCGCAGCTCATCGATGTCATCAACAGGGCCACCAGCTACACCGACGGGCTCAACCCGATGATCGAGTCCGGGTTGATCGGCGCCAACACGCTGGCCCGGGTGCAGACCGTCAGCACCGAGCAGTTGATGCGGAACACCACCGGGATCAGCGTGGCCTTCCCGTCCTTCGTCGACAACGCCACGGCCGCCGGGCATTCCTTCAACCAGGAGTTCGTGACGTTCAACGTCTCCGGCAAGGATGCGTTGCCGGGGCAGGACGTCGTGGCTGAACCGGGCATGGCGGTCACCGAGGAGTACTGGCAGGACCGCGCCCTCGTCACGCTCGATGTGATGTCGGGATCGTTCTTCGGCGCGCTCGGCAAGCTGCTGTCGTCGCACAGCTCCGATCTGCGTCCGGTGGTCGACCTGGTCCAGACCCTGTCCGACACGGTGCCCGCCCTGGTGACACCGGTAGGAGTCGACGACATGCTGACAGAACTCCGCACCCGACTCGAGAAGCTCTACGCCGGCTCGCCCGAACAGCGGGCGCTGCAGGTGCACCTCGTTCTCGACCGGATCCCCGGCGTCCAGGCGCCCGTCAACGCGATCGGTGGACCATGATCAAGCCCTGGCATGCATTCTGGCGGTTCGCCCTGGTGGCCGCGCTCACCTCGGTGATCTTCGTCCTGACGGTGAACGTCCTAAGGCAGCCCGTCGCCGCTGAAACACGCGCCTACACAGCCGAATTCAGCGACATTTCCGGCCTGCACGCCGACGCCGACGTGCGTATCCGCGGCCTGCGGGTCGGCAAGGTGGGCGACATGCGGCTGACCCGTGCGGCCGGTCAAAGTTTCGCCGAGGTCGATTTCACCCTCGACAGCCGCTACGCGGTGCTGCCGGAAACCCGACTGCTGATCAAGTACCAGGCGCTGACGGGGTTGCGGTACATCGACGTGGTCGAGGCCGCCGAGGTCGACGATCCGGGTGACTCGCTGGTCAGCCACATCCCGCTGAGCATGACGAGACCGTCGTTCGACATCACCAAGCTGTTCAACGGATTACAGCCGGTGCTCGACACGTTGAGTCCCGACGACATCGACCTCTTCACTGCCAACGTCGCGTCGTTCCTGCACGGCGACGGCGGGGGCCTGGGCCCGATGCTGGACAGCATCAGGACGCTGACCTCGTTCGTGTCCAATCGCCAGGAGGTCGTCGCGACGCTGATGCGAAACCTCTCCGAGATCTCGACGACCTTCGGCGGGCATTCCGAAAAGCTCGTCCAGATCCTGGATTGGCTGAACCGGCCGGTGGACGCCGCGCTCTCGGTTCTCGACGAGTTCCGCAAGTCCGAACTCTACGGGCCGGCGTTCACCTCCGCGGCCGTCCGGCTGCTCGAGAACGCGGGTTTCCGTGCGGGTGAGGCGGATATGGACGAAGGGCTGGACCGCGCCCTCACCGTTCTGGACGACTACAGCGACGCCTTCAAACGCGTGCCGGTCATCTGGGACAACATCGAACCGGCGGCGGGGCCGGATGACCCGCTGCCGTGCTCGCGGGGGCGTGCGCAACTTCCCGAGACAATGGATGTATTGCTGAACGGACAGCGGGTGATCCTGTGCAACCAGTGAGCAAGTTCAAGAGCCCGATGTTCTGGGGTGTGAGCGCCCTGGTCCTGGTGACGGTGCTCGCGGTGACCGCCGCCGCCGTCTACGTCAATCCACCCGGCCAGAAGACCGTCACGTTCTACACCAACGATGTCGCGGCGGTGCAACCCGGCGACGACGTGCGGATCGCCGGAATGACGGTGGGCAAGGTGAAAGACCTGACGCTGGAACAGGATCAGGTCAAGGTGCGCGCCAAGGTCGACGGGAGCGCCTTCGTCGGCGATCAGTCGCAGATCGAGGTGCGGATGCTCACCATCGTCGGCGGCTACTACGTCAACCTGGTCTCCCTGGGCGACAAACCGCTGGGCGAGCAGCCCATCGCGCGCGAGCGCACGACCATGCCCTACAGCCTGATGGACACCCTGGCCGACTCCACGAAGGTCACCGAAGAGGTGGACACCAGGCCGATCCGGGAATCGCTGGACGAACTGCAGGCCGGCCTCGACGGCACCAACGTGGACGCCTTGAGCGCGGTGATCGACGCGGGCAACTCGCTGACCGCGACGATCGACAGTCAACGCGGACAGATCACCCAGATCCTCAACCTGTCCGACGAATACATCGAGAGCCTGAGCAACTACGGCGGCAAGCTCAGCGAGCTCGTCGCCAAGCTCTCGATCCTCGAGCAGACACTGGTGTTGTACGGCAAGGGTTTTGCCGGTGCGCTCAAGGGGATGGGCGACATCTCCGATGCCTTCCTGGTGCCCTACGGAAAGTTCTGGGTGAACCACCGCGAGGACTTCATCCTGAAGGTGCGGGAGTGGCAGGACCGGGTGCGCCGTTGGGTCGACAACAACAGCCGGATCGTTCCGCGGTTGCGCCGAGTGCGGGACAAGATCGAGCGGGTGCTCGATGCCCAGAACGCGCGTCCCGAACTGCTGGCCACCGATCTCTGTATCCCGCTACCGGAGAGCCCCTGCTGATGTCCATCAACCTGACACCGCGCGCGACACGTACCGCCGCAGCGACGCTGACCGTCGTCGCCCTCGCGGCCGGCAGCACCGCGTGTGCGAGCCCGCGCAGCGAAAGTGCCGATTACTGCACGCTGTTGCCCGACACGGTCGGCCTGTACGTCGGAAACCCGGTGACCCAGATGGGATACCCGATCGGCACCGTCACCGCCATCGACGCGGGACCGGCACATGTCCGGGTCGGATTCTCCGTCACCGAGCAGCGGACGCTGCCCGCCGACGTCAAGGCGGTCGTCCGGTCGCCGTCGATCCTGGCCGACCGGTCCCTGGAATTGGTCGGCAACTATGCCGACGGGCCGCAACTGGATCCGGGGAGCTGCATCGCCCCGGAACGGTCGTTCTCCCCGAAGACGTTGTCGGAGGTCATCGGGTCGGCGGACACGATGTTGAACGCTATCAACGACAGCGGTTCGACCAACATCGCCGACACCGTCGGAGGCCTGGACCGGTTGACGCACAACAACGGTGTCCGCGGCGGGCAGCTGGTCAGCGCGACCTCCGCGCTGCTCGACAGCCCGGACCAGGCCATCAGCGATCTGGGCACGATCACCGACAACCTGGGGGATCTGACCAACGTCCTGGTCGACAGCCGGGAACCGTTGAAGGAGATCATCGTCGACCTGCCCGCGACCGCCGGCGATCTCGTCGTCGCCCTCGACGGCACCGCTCGCCTGGCCGGTGCCGACGTGGAGTTGGGCACGCTGGGGCCGCTGCTGGAATCGGTGGCCGTGCTGGAGACCCGGCTCGGTGACGAAACCCAGATCACACTGGACTCGGTGAGCGCGGCGGTGCGCAAGGTCACCCCGCACGCGAATGCGCTGGCCGGCCTGTTCAACGGCGTTCCCTGGTGGATCGACTCCGTTGCCCACAGTTACAACAACCGCCAGTTCAATATGTTCAACATCGCCTACCGACCGCCGATGTTCCGTGTCCGGGCCCCCGACGGACTGGCCCTGTGCGGCTTCATGAACTCGTCGATGCCGGGCAGCTGCGCCGACGTGCACGGCACGCCCTACGCCGTCGACGTCGCGCTTCTCCAGTACGTGCTACAACAAGCGAGCCGCTCATGATGAAACGTCGGATAGCCTCGATGATCGTCGGCGCCACCACGGCCATGGTGGTCACGTCCTGCGCGTCGCTGACGGTGAACTCGTTGCCGCAGCCGGGTGCACAGGGCGGCGGGGGATACCCCATCGTCATCGAGTTCGAGAACATCCTGAACCTTCCCGAACGCGCCAAGGTGGTCCAGGGCGGGACGACGGTGGGAATGGTGACCTCGGTCGACCTCCAGGGCGACCGCGTCGAGGTCTCCGCGCAGATCGAGCCCGGCGTGGCCATCCCGTCCGACGCCCGGGCCACGCTGGAACAGTCGACGGTCCTCGGCGACATCTACCTGGCCCTGGAACGCCCCTCGCTGGAAGAGCAGGGCCCGGCGTTGGTGCCGGATGGCCGGATCCCGTTGGCGCAGACCACATCACCGCCTCAGCTGGAAGACACCATCGCCAACCTGGCGAACTTCGTCGGCAGCGGATCCGTGCAACGGATGCAGGACAGCATCATCAAGGTCAACAACGTCACCCCGACCGACCGTCAGGAACTGCGGGCACTGGTGAGTCGGGTCGCCGTCGACCTGTCGGATCTGGCGACCGACATCGAGACCGTTGATCAATGGTTGCAAGGCGTCTCGGGAACCGCCGAGGTGATGCGCCGGCACCTCCCGATCTACGCCCACTGGTTCACCCCGGCCGGCATGCTCGGCTTCGACCGCGCCACCCAGGTGGCCGACTACATCGGCACCGTGCTGCCGTCGATCGGCAGCATCTACAGCGGTGGCTACTGGCTGGTGCCGCTGCTGAATTCGATGGCCGATGCACTGGGCGCGGTGCAGCAGACGAAGTGGAACGTCGAGGACGAAGCGGCGGCGTGGCGCACGCTGTTCACCGAGTCCTACATGCCGGCCGACAAGTATCCGGCGATCAACATCACCTCGATCACGGGACCGGACGGCAACGAGATGATCGACAACGTGGAGGACGTCCTGCGGATGCTGGGGGCAATGCCATGAGGACCGTCAAGAACGTCCTGTCGTTCGGCGCCTTCGCCGTCATCATCGCCGTCGCGGCGGCCTATATCGGCTCCTTCGGGCTGCGG
>Ga0265293_10001324_pt1 | contig 54188 bp, 50 predicted proteins | sample Munlanlewell138R_FD_192505 | JGI IMG/M metagenome (GOLD analysis project Ga0265293, IMG submission 192505) | Leachate microbial communities from a municipal landfill in Southern Ontario, Canada - Leachate well 138R | ecosystem: Engineered > Solid waste > Landfill > Unclassified | place: Canada... | reverse complement strand
CGTGTTCCACCCGCTCAACGCCTACAGCGAGGACCGCGCCGGCCACGAGGTGCTGGTGCTCGACGTCGTGCGCCACGGCCGGATGTTCGACCGCGACCGGCGCGGCCCGGGGGAGGGGCATCCCACCCTGGACCGCTGGGAGATCGACCTGAGCACCGCCGCGGTCCGCACCGAACGCCGCGATGACCGCCAGCAGGAGTTCCCGCGGATCAACGAGACGCTCACCGGGGCCAAGCACCGCTACGGCTACACCGTCGGCATCGAGAACGCGTTCGACGGGGCCGAGACCGTCCGCTCGGCGGTCTACAAGCAGGACTTCTCCACCGGCGGTAGCCAGCAGGCCGCCCTCGACCCGGAACTGCTGGTCGGGGAGATGTCGTTCGTGCCGAATCCGGGCGCGACGGCCGAGGACGACGGTGTGCTGATGGGCTACGGACACCACCTCGGACGCGACGAAGGCCAGCTACTTATGCTCGACGCGGCCACCCTCGAGACCGTCGCCACCGTGCATCTACCGCAACGCGTGCCGATGGGGTTCCATGGCAACTGGTGCGCCGATGAATAACAAAGGCTGACACAAGCGGAGTGTCGATCTTTCGCGTGCGCTACAGTGACTCAAGCCACAGGCGGGCCGCTGGTGGCATCGTCGAGAATTTGCGGAAGGATTTCGCGTGGGCATTGGCATCCAGGTCGAAGGACTGACTAAGTCCTTCGGGTCCCAGCGAATTTGGGAAGACGTCACGATGGACATCCCCGCCGGGGAGGTCAGCGTGCTGCTGGGCCCGCCGGGTACCGGTAAGTCGGTGTTCTTGAAGTCCCTGATCGGGTTGCTGCGGCCCGAGCGGGGCAAGATCATCGTCGACGGCACGAACATCATCGAGTGCTCCGCCAAGGAGCTCTACGAGATCCGCACCCTGTTCGGGGTGATGTTCCAGGACGGCGCGCTGTTCGGGTCGATGAACCTGTACGACAACACCGCCTTCCCGCTGCGCGAGCACACCAAAAAGAAGGAGAGCGAGATCCGTGACATCGTCATGGAGAAGCTCGACCTGGTGGGTCTGGCCGGCGACGAGAACAAGTTCCCCGGTGAGATCTCCGGTGGTATGCGCAAGCGTGCCGGTCTGGCCCGCTCGCTGGTGCTCGACCCGCAGATCATCCTCTGTGACGAGCCGGACTCCGGTCTGGACCCAGTGCGTACGGCGTACCTGTCGCAGCTGCTGATCGACATCAACGCGCAGATCGACTGCACCATCCTGATCGTGACGCACAACATCAACATCGCGCGCACGGTGCCGGACAACATGGGCATGCTGTTCCGCAAGCACCTGGTCATGTTCGGCCCCCGCGAGGTGCTGCTGACCAGTGACGAGCCGGTGGTCAAGCAGTTCCTCAACGGCCGCCGGATCGGCCCCATCGGCATGTCCGAGGAGAAGGACGAGTCGCAGATGGCCGAGGAGCAGGCCATGTTCGACGCCGGCCACCACGACGGTGGCGTCGAGGAGATCGAGGGCGTGCCGCCGCAGATCCAGGCCACCCCCGGTATGCCGGAGCGCAAGGCCGTCGCCCGCCGTCAGGCCCGGGTGCGCGAGATCCTGCACACCCTGCCGCCGGCCGCCCAGGAGGCCATCCGCGACGAGCTCGACGGCACCCACAAGTACAAGGTGCACGAGTTCGCCGACGAGACCCCGACCGCGTCGATCCCGGTACAGAACGAAAGCTGATCAGCTCGACACCGTGACCGCCCGGCAGTGCCGGGCGGTCACTTTTATGCCCAGCCGAGCGGCCGCAGCAAAATGTTTTCCGCCGATCCACAGCTTCGGCGCGTTAACTCTTGACGGACGGGCCCGTACAAGCCAGTCTGTTGGGCAGCATGTTCGAAACAGGTAGTCAGGTCGCCAGCCAGCGCTCTACCTCCTCGGGATTCCGGGGCGGATATGTCGTTACCGACCGGTAGTTGAGGAATGTGCCGTCCTGCGCTATTGTTGGACGTTGCGCTGGCTGCCTCCTGCCCATCATCAGCACTCGACACCGTAGGTCCTGCTGAGCATTGCTCGGTGATCTTCGTTGCATGCCGTGGTTCAGGCCGAGAGTCATCCAGCCGAACCGACGCAGATAGCGCGGCAACGAGGATCGGTCGTCGACCGCCTTCCGAGCCGCTTAGGTGCTGGAAGGATGCATCTTGGCAGTCTCTAGCCAGAGCAAGTCAGTAGACACCACTAACCACTCCGTCCCAGGAGCACCCAACCGTATTTCGTTTGCCAAGCTCCGTGAACCGCTCGAGGTTCCGGGGCTTCTTGACGTGCAGACCGAGTCCTTCGATTGGTTGATCGGGGCCGACAGTTGGCGGCAGAAGGCCGTCGACCGCGGCGACGTCGATCCCAAGGGCGGTCTCGAGGAGGTCCTCGAGGAACTGTCGCCCATCGAGGACTTCTCGGGCTCGATGTCGCTGAGTTTCTCGGATCCGCGCTTCGACGATGTCAAGGCGCCGGTCGACGAGTGCAAAGACAAGGACATGACGTACGCGGCACCGCTGTTCGTCACGGCCGAGTTCATCAACAACAACACCGGTGAGATCAAGAGCCAGACGGTCTTCATGGGTGACTTCCCGATGATGACCGAGAAGGGCACCTTCATCATCAACGGCACCGAGCGTGTCGTGGTGTCCCAGCTGGTCCGCTCGCCGGGCGTGTACTTCGACGAGAGCATCGACAAGTCCACCGAGAAGACGCTGCACAGCGTCAAGGTGATTCCCGGCCGCGGCGCGTGGCTGGAGTTCGACGTCGACAAGCGTGACACCGTCGGTGTGCGCATCGACCGCAAGCGTCGCCAGCCGGTCACCGTCCTGCTGAAGGCCCTGGGCTGGACCAACGAGCAGATCGCCGAGCGCTACGGCTTCTCCGAGATCATGATGTCGACGCTGGAGAAGGACCCCACCAGTGGCACCGACGAGGCGCTGCTGGACATCTACCGCAAGCTGCGCCCGGGCGAGCCGCCCACCAAGGAGTCGGCGCAGACCCTGCTGGAGAACCTGTTCTTCAAGGAGAAGCGCTACGACCTGGCCCGGGTGGGCCGCTACAAGGTCAACAAGAAGCTGGGGCTCAACGTCGGACAGCCGATCACCAGCTCGACGCTGACCGAAGAGGATATCGCCGCCACCATCGAGTACCTGGTGCGTCTGCACGAGGGCCAGGACACCATGACCGCCCCCGGCGGCAGCGAGGTGCCGGTCGAGGTCGACGACATCGACCACTTCGGCAACCGTCGGCTGCGCACCGTGGGTGAGCTGATCCAGAACCAGATCCGGGTCGGCCTGTCCCGCATGGAGCGCGTCGTGCGCGAGCGGATGACCACCCAGGACGTCGAGGCCATCACGCCGCAGACCCTGATCAACATCCGTCCCGTCGTGGCGGCGATCAAGGAGTTCTTCGGCACCAGCCAGCTGTCGCAGTTCATGGACCAGAACAACCCGCTGTCCGGGCTGACCCACAAGCGTCGTCTCTCGGCGCTCGGGCCCGGCGGTCTGTCCCGTGAGCGCGCCGGTCTCGAGGTTCGTGACGTGCACCCGTCGCACTACGGCCGGATGTGTCCGATCGAGACCCCCGAGGGCCCGAACATCGGTCTGATCGGTTCGCTGTCGGTGTACGCGCGGGTCAACCCGTTCGGTTTCATCGAGACGCCGTACCGCAAGGTCATCGACGGTGTGGTCACCGACAAGGTGGACTACCTGACCGCCGACGAAGAGGACCGCTACATCGTCGCGCAGGCCAACTCGCCGACCGACGCCGAGGGCCGGTTCGAGGAATCCCGCGTCCTGGTGCGTCGTAAGGGCGGCGAGGTCGAGTACGTGTCCTCGGCCGAGGTCGACTACATGGACGTCTCGCCGCGCCAGATGGTGTCGGTGGCCACGGCCATGATCCCGTTCCTCGAGCACGACGATGCCAACCGCGCCCTGATGGGTGCCAACATGCAGCGCCAGGCGGTTCCGCTGGTGCGCAGCGAGGCACCGCTGGTGGGCACCGGCATGGAGCTGCGCGCCGCGATCGACGCCGGCGACGTGGTGGTGGCCGAGAAGGCCGGCGTGATCGAGGAGGTCAGCGCCGACTACATCACGGTGATGGCCGACGACGGCACCCGCCAGACCTACCGGATGCGCAAGTTCGCCCGCTCCAACCACGGCACGTGCGCCAACCAGCGCCCGATCGTGGATGCCGGGCAGCGCGTGGAGGCCGGCCAGGTCGTCGCCGACGGTCCCTGCACCGCCGACGGCGAGATGGCGCTGGGCAAGAACCTGCTCGTGGCGATCATGCCGTGGGAGGGCCACAACTACGAGGACGCCATCATCCTCTCGCAGCGCCTGGTGGAGGAGGACGTCCTGACGTCCATCCACATCGAGGAGCACGAGATCGACGCCCGCGACACCAAGCTGGGCGCCGAGGAGATCACCCGGGACATCCCGAACGTCTCCGATGAGGTGCTGGCCGACCTCGACGAGCGCGGCATCGTCCGCATCGGCGCCGAGGTCCGCGACGGCGACATCCTGGTCGGCAAGGTCACCCCGAAGGGTGAGACCGAGCTGACCCCGGAGGAGCGCCTGCTGCGTGCCATCTTCGGTGAGAAGGCCCGCGAGGTCCGCGACACCTCCCTGAAGGTGCCGCACGGCGAGTCCGGCAAGGTCATCGGCATCCGGGTGTTCTCCCGCGAGGACGACGACGAGCTGCCGGCCGGCGTCAACGAGCTGGTCCGCGTGTACGTGGCCCAGAAGCGCAAGATCTCCGACGGCGACAAGCTCGCCGGACGCCACGGCAACAAGGGCGTCATCGGCAAGATCCTGGCGCAGGAGGACATGCCGTTCCTGCCCGACGGCACCCCGGTGGACATCATCCTGAACACCCACGGTGTGCCGCGTCGTATGAACATCGGCCAGATCCTGGAGACCCACCTCGGGTGGATCGCCAAGACGGGCTGGAACATCGACGTCGCCGCGGGCGTACCGGAGTGGGCCGAGGGGTTGCCCGAGGATCTGCGCAGCGCCCCGGCCGACACCAAGACCGCCACCCCGGTGTTCGACGGTGCCCAGGAGGGCGAGCTGCAGGGTCTGCTCGGCTCGACGCTGGCCAACCGCGACGGCGAGGTCATGGTCAACAGCGACGGCAAGGCCACGCTGTTCGACGGTCGCAGTGGTGAACCGTTCCCGTACCCGGTGACGGTCGGCTACATGTACATCCTGAAGCTGCACCACTTGGTGGACGACAAGATCCACGCGCGCTCCACCGGCCCGTACTCGATGATCACCCAGCAGCCGCTGGGCGGTAAGGCGCAGTTCGGTGGCCAGCGGTTCGGCGAGATGGAGTGCTGGGCCATGCAGGCCTACGGCGCCGCCTACACGCTGCAGGAGCTGCTGACCATCAAGTCCGACGACACGGTCGGCCGCGTGAAGGTGTACGAGGCCATCGTCAAGGGCGAGAACATCCCCGAGCCGGGCATCCCCGAGTCGTTCAAGGTGCTGCTCAAGGAACTGCAGTCGCTGTGCCTCAACGTCGAGGTGCTCTCCAGCGACGGTGCCGCGATCGAGATGCGGGACGGCGACGACGAGGACCTGGAACGCGCCGCCGCGAACCTGGGCATCAACCTGTCGCGCAACGAATCCGCGTCCGTCGAGGACCTTGCCTAGGTGGTAGGCCTTCGCGAACTCGCCACTGTTAGTTTTTCTATCCCGCAAGGGGAAAGGGAGTTTACGTGCTAGACGTCAACTTCTTCGATGAACTCCGTATCGGCCTGGCCACCGCGGAAGACATCCGTAACTGGTCGTTCGGCGAGGTCAAGAAGCCGGAGACCATCAACTACCGCACGCTGAAGCCGGAGAAGGACGGCCTGTTCTGCGAGAAGATCTTCGGACCGACTCGCGACTGGGAGTGCTACTGCGGCAAGTACAAGCGCGTCCGCTTCAAGGGCATCATCTGTGAGCGCTGCGGCGTCGAGGTCACTCGCGCCAAGGTGCGTCGCGAGCGGATGGGCCACATCGAGCTGGCCGCGCCCGTCACGCACATCTGGTACTTCAAGGGTGTGCCGAGCCGGCTGGGCTACCTGCTGGACCTGGCCCCGAAGGATCTCGAGAAGATCATCTACTTCGCGGCCTACGTGATCACCTCGGTCGACGAGGAGATGCGCCACAACGAGCTCTCCACGCTCGAGGCCGAGATGGTCGTCGAGAAGAAGGCCGTCGAGGATCAGCGCGACGCCGACCTGGAGGCCCGGGCCCAGAAGCTCGAGGCCGACATGAAGGAGCTCGAGGACGAGGGCGCCAAGTCCGACGTCAAGCGCAAGGTGCGGGACGGCGGCGAGCGCGAGATGCGTCAGCTGCGCGACCGCGCACAGCGTGAGCTGGACCGACTCGACGAGATCTGGACCACCTTCACCAAGCTGGCGCCCAAGCAGCTCATCGTGGACGAGAACCTCTACCGCGAGCTCGTCGACCGCTACGGCGAGTACTTCACCGGCGCCATGGGCGCGGAGTCGATCCAGAAGCTCATCGAGACCTTCGACATCGACGCCGAGGCCGAGTCGCTGCGCGACGTCATCAAGAACGGCAAGGGCCAGAAGAAGCTGCGGGCGCTCAAGCGACTCAAGGTCGTCGCCGCGTTCCAGCAGTCCGGCAACTCGCCGATGGGCATGGTGCTCGACGCCGTCCCGGTGATCCCGCCGGAACTGCGTCCCATGGTGCAGCTCGACGGTGGCCGCTTCGCGACCTCCGACCTCAACGACCTGTACCGCCGCGTGATCAACCGCAACAACCGGCTCAAGAGGCTGATCGACCTCGGCGCGCCCGAGATCATCGTCAACAACGAGAAGCGGATGCTGCAGGAGTCGGTGGACGCGCTGTTCGACAACGGCCGTCGCGGCCGGCCCGTCACCGGGCCCGGCAACCGTCCGCTCAAGTCGCTGTCCGATCTGCTCAAGGGCAAGCAGGGCCGGTTCCGGCAGAACCTGCTCGGCAAGCGCGTCGACTACTCGGGCCGTTCGGTCATCGTGGTCGGCCCGCAGCTCAAGCTGCATCAGTGCGGTCTGCCCAAGCTGATGGCCCTCGAGCTGTTCAAGCCGTTCGTGATGAAGCGCCTGGTGGACCTGAACCACGCGCAGAACATCAAGAGCGCCAAGCGGATGGTCGAGCGGCAGCGGCCGCAGGTGTGGGACGTCCTCGAAGAGGTCATCGGCGAGCACCCCGTGCTGCTCAACCGCGCCCCCACGCTGCACCGCCTCGGTATCCAGGCCTTCGAGCCGCAGCTGGTGGAGGGCAAGGCCATCCAGCTGCACCCGCTGGTCTGTGAGGCGTTCAACGCCGACTTCGACGGCGACCAGATGGCCGTGCACCTGCCGCTGAGCGCGGAGGCGCAGGCCGAGGCCCGCATCCTGATGCTGTCCTCGAACAACATCCTGTCGCCCGCGTCGGGCCGCCCGCTGGCCATGCCGCGTCTGGACATGGTGACCGGGCTGTACTACCTGACCACCGAGATCCCCGGCGAGGCCGGCGAATACGTCCCGGCGACCAAGGATCAGCCCGAGGACGGCGTGTACAGCTCGCCGGCCGAAGCGATCATGGCGATGGACCGCGGTGCGCTGTCGGTGCGGGCCAAGATCAAGGTGCGGCTCTCCGAGGCGCGCCCGCCGGCCGACATCGAGGCCGAGCTGTTCGGCGACCAGGGGTGGAAGCCCGGTGATTTCTGGACCGCGGAGACCACGCTGGGTCGGGTGATGTTCAACGAGCTGCTGCCGAAGGGCTATCCCTTCGTCAACAAGCAGATGCACAAGAAGGTGCAGGCGGCGATCATCAACGACCTCGCCGAGCGCTACCCGATGATCGTCGTCGCGCAGACCGTCGACAAGCTCAAGGACGCCGGCTTCTACTGGGCCACCCGCTCCGGTGTCACGGTGTCCATGGCCGACGTGCTGGTGCCGCCGCAGAAGAAGGAGATCCTGGACCGCTACGAGAAGGAAGCCGACGGGATCGAGAAGAAGTACCAGCGCGGTGCGCTCAACCACGGTGAGCGCAACGAGGCCCTGGTCAAGATCTGGCAGGAGGCCACCGAGGAAGTCGGTAAGGCGCTGCGCGATCACTACCCGGCCGACAACCCGATCATCACGATCGTCGACTCCGGTGCGACGGGTAACTTCACCCAGACCCGGACGCTGGCGGGCATGAAGGGTCTGGTGACCAACCCCAAGGGTGAGTTCATCCCGCGGCCGATCAAGTCCTCGTTCCGCGAGGGCCTGACGGTGCTGGAGTACTTCATCAACACCCACGGTGCCCGTAAGGGTCTGGCCGACACCGCGCTGCGTACCGCCGACTCGGGTTACCTGACCCGTCGTCTGGTGGACGTGTCGCAGGACGTCATCGTCCGCGAGGCCGACTGTGGCACCGAGCGTGGCATCACCGTCACGATCGCCGAGAAGGATCCCAGCGGCGCCCTGATCCGCGACCCGCACGTGGAGACCAGCGCGTACGCGCGCACCCTGGCCTCCGACGCGGTCGACGAGAAGGGCAACGTGATCGTCGAGCGCGGTCACGACCTGGGCGACCCGGCGATCGACGCGCTGCTGGCCGCGGGCATCACCACGGTCAAGGTGCGGTCGGTGCTGACCTGCACCACCGGCACCGGGGTGTGTGCGCACTGCTACGGCCGTTCGATGGCCACCGGCAAGCTGGTCGACATCGGCGAGGCCGTCGGCATCGTCGCGGCCCAGTCCATCGGTGAGCCCGGCACGCAGCTGACCATGCGTACCTTCCACCAGGGTGGTGTCACCGGTGGCGCCGACATCGTCGGTGGTCTGCCGCGGGTGCAGGAGCTGTTCGAGGCGCGCGTTCCGCGTAACCGCGCCCCGATCGCCGACGTCACCGGGCGGGTCCGCCTCGAGGAGAGCGACAAGTTCTACAAGATCACGATCGTGCCGGACGACGGTGGCGAGGAAGTGGTCTACGACAAGCTCTCCCGTCGTCAGCGCCTGCGGGTGTTCAAGCACGAGGACGGTTCCGAGCGGCTGCTGGCCGACGGTGACCACGTCGAGGTCGGGCAGCAGCTCATGGAGGGCTCGGCCGACCCGCACGAGGTGCTGCGTGTCATGGGTCCGCGCGAGGTGCAGGTGCACCTCGTCGGCGAGGTCCAGGACGTGTACCGGGCGCAGGGTGTGTCGATCCACGACAAGCACATCGAGGTGATCGTTCGCCAGATGCTGCGCCGCGTGACGATCATCGACTCGGGCGCCACGGAGTTCCTGCCCGGCTCGCTGACCGAGCGCAGCGAGTTCGAGTCCGAGAACCGGCGGGTGGTGACCGAGGGCGGCGAGCCCGCGGCCGGCCGCCCGGTGCTGATGGGCATCACCAAGGCGTCGTTGGCCACCGATTCGTGGCTGTCGGCGGCGTCCTTCCAGGAGACCACCCGGGTGCTGACCGATGCGGCGATCAACTGCCGCAGCGACAAGCTGATGGGCCTGAAGGAGAACGTGATCATCGGCAAGCTGATCCCGGCCGGTACGGGCATTGCCCGCTACCGCGACATCGCGGTGCAGCCGACCGAGGAAGCCCGCGCCGCGGCGTACACGATCCCGTCCTACGAGGATCAGTACTACAGCCCGGACTTCGGCCAGGCGACCGGCGCTGCGGTGCCGCTGGACGATTACGGATACTCGGACTACCGGTCCTAACTGAACAACGGAAAAGCCCCCGCCTCGGCGGGGGCTTTTTCGTTGCGGTCGGCTTAACGGAATTCGAACCCGGTCTGACGACCTGGCGACTTAGGCTGAGCGCACCTACCGCGCCGCCGAAAGGTCCGCCGTGTCCGCGATCGACGACCGACCCGTCGCAGAGCAGGACGGCGAGGTCGTCGCGGCGGTACGGGAGCGCCGCCTGACGCTGCTGCGCCGGGTGGCCCTGGGCACCTGGTTCGCGGTGGTCGCCTTCCGCATCGCGACCACGGGCGTGGCCTTCAACCGCGAACTGCTGCTGCTCTACATCTGCGCGGGACTGGCCGCGGCCAGCATCGGGCGGCGCCGGGTGCTCTACGTGATCCGGGACTGGCTGCCGTTTGCGCTGGTGCTGGTGGTCTACGACCTGTCCCGGGGTGCGGCCGACCTGATCGGCCGGCCCACCCTGTGGCACTGGCAGGCCGACGCCGATCGGTGGCTGTTCTTCGGGGTGATGCCCACCGTGTGGTTGCAGGAGCGCCTCAAGCAACCGCAGCCGCCGTGGTGGGAGGTGGTCATCAGCACCACCTACATGTCGTTCTTCATCCTGCCGTACGCGATTGCCGCGGTGCTGTGGCTGCGCAACCGCGAGGAGTGGAAACGCTTCGCGCAGTTGTTCGTCGGGCTGTCCTTCGCGGCGCTGATCATCTACGCGCTGTTGCCGGCGGCGCCCCCGTGGGCGGCGGCGCGGTGCACGGCCGCCGACGTCGCGTCGGGTCCGTCCAATCCGCGGTGCATGTTCTCCTCGGTCCGCGACGTGCCCGACGGCGGCATCCTGGGCGCGATGAGCACCAGCCAGCCCGGCGCCCACGAGTGGGTGGAGCGCATCTCCACCCGCGGCTGGGCCAAGCTGAACCTGGACACCGCGCGCGCCCTGATCGATCAGGGGCAGGCCAACGTGAACCTGGTGGCCGCCATCCCGTCGTTGCACGCCGGGTTGAGCCTGGCGATCGCGATGTTCTTGTGGCACCGGGTGGGCCGACGGTGGCACCCGCTGCTGGTGGCCTACGTGCTCACCATGGCCTTCACGTTGGTCTATGCCGCCGAGCACTACGTGGTCGATCTGCTGCTGGGCTGGCTGTTGGCCGTGGTCGCGATGACGGTGCTGAACCGGTTGCGGCCGCGCGCCCCGGCCGGGATCCCACTGACAGTCGCGGCCTAGTTCTATTACAGTTCTTGTGCGGCCGTACTCAAAATGTAACACTGGAGGCATGTCGGATACGCACGTCGTCACCAATCAGGTGCCCCCGCTCGAACACCACAACCCCGCGTCGTCGCCGGTGCTGGTCGAGGCGCTGCTGCGCGAGGGCGGCGAATGGGGGCTGGACGAGATCACCGAACTCGGCGCCCTGTCGGGCAGCCCGGAGGCCCAGCGCTGGGGCGACCTCGCCGACCGGAACCGCCCGCAACTGCACACCCACGACCGGTCCGGGCACCGGATCGACGAGGTCGAGTACGACCCGGCCTACCACGAGCTGATGCGCACCGCCGTCACACACGGCCTGCACGCGGCCCCGTGGGCCGACGACCGGCCGGGCTCCCACGTCGTGCGCGCGGCCAAGACCTCGGTGTGGACGCCCGAACCCGGCCACATCTGCCCGATCTCGATGACCTACGCCGTGGTGCCCGCGCTGCGGCACAACCCGGACCTCGCGGCCGTCTACGAGCCCCTGTTGACCAGCCGGGTCTACGACCCCGAACTGAAGCTGCCCACCACCAAGGCGGGCATCACCGCGGGCATGTCGATGACTGAGAAGCAAGGCGGCTCCGACGTGCGCGCCGGCACCACCGAGGCGCTGCCGAACGCCGACGGCAGCTACCGGCTCACCGGGCACAAGTGGTTCACCTCCGCGCCGATGTGCGACATCTTCCTGGTGCTCGCGCAGGCGCCGGGCGGGCTATCCTGCTTCTTCCTGCCGCGGGTGCTGCCCGACGGCAGCCGGAACCGAATGTTCCTTCAGCGGCTCAAGGACAAGCTCGGCAACCACGCCAACGCCTCCAGCGAGGTCGAATACGACGGCGCCACCGCCTGGCTGGTCGGCGAGGAGGGCCGCGGCGTGCCGACCATCATCGAGATGGTCAACCTGACCCGGCTGGACTGCACGCTGGGCAGCGCCACCAGCATGCGCTCCGGGCTGACCCGCGCCATGCATCACGCCGCGCACCGCAAGGCGTTCGGCGAGTACCTGATCGACCAGCCGCTGATGCGCAACGTACTGGCGGACATGGCCGTGGAGGCCGAGGCCGCCACCATGCTGGCGATGCGAATGGCCGGGGCCACCGACCGCGCGGTGCGCGGCGACGAGCGCGAGACGCTGCTGCGCCGCATCGGACTGGCCGCGGCCAAGTACTGGGTGTGCAAACGCGCCACCGGGCACGCCGCCGAGGCGATGGAATGCCTGGGCGGCAACGGCTACGTCGAGGACTCCGGCATGCCGCGGCTGTTCCGGGAGGCGCCGCTGATGGGCATCTGGGAAGGCTCCGGCAACGTCAGCGCGCTGGATACGTTGCGCGCCATGGCAACCCGCCCCGAATCGGTCGAGGTGCTGTTCGACGAACTCGGTCAGGCCGCCGGTGCCGACCCGCGTCTCGACGCGCATGTCGCGGGCCTGAAGCGCCACCTCGGGGATCCCGCGACGCTGGAGTACCGGGCGCGGAAGGTCACCGAGGACATCGCGCTGGGGTTGCAGGGTGCGCTGCTGGTGCGCCACGGTCATCCCGCCGTCGCCGAGGCGTTCGCCGCCACCCGGCTCGGCGGGCAATGGGGCGGGGCCTACGGCACCATGCCGGCGGGCCTGGACCTCGCGCCGATCCTCGAGCGCGCCCTGGTCAAGGGATGACCGGCGCGTGACGCAACTACGGCGGATGACGGCCCGCTCGGTGGTGCTGTCGGTGCTGCTCGGCGCGCACCCGGCGTGGGCCTCGGCGGCCGAATTGATCCGACTGACCGCCGATTTCGGCATCCGCGAACAGACCCTGCGGGTGGCGTTGACCCGCATGGTCAGCGCCGGCGACCTGGTGCGCTCGGCCGACGGCTACCGGCTCTCGGACCGCCTGCTGGCCCGGCAGCATCGACAGGACGCCGCGCTGTCCCCGCGCACCCGGGACTGGACGGGGGAGTGGACCACGCTGGTGATCACCAGCGTGGGAGTCGATCCGCGCTCGCGCGCGGAGCTGCGAAAGGCGCTGCAGGACCTGCGCTTCGGCGAGTTGCGCGAGGGCCTGTGGCTGCGTCCGGACAACCTGCGCACCGAACTGCCGCCGAGCGTCGCCGACCGCGTCCGGATACTGCGCAGCCGCGACGACGCGCCCCGCGAGTTGGCCGGCCAACTCTGGGACCTGCCCGCCTGGGCCGCCGACGGCGCCCGGTTGCTCGACGAGATGGCCGCCGCCCCCGACGTCCCGAGGCGTTTCGTGATCGCCGCGGCCATGGTGCGCCACCTGCTCATCGACCCGGTGCTGCCCGACGAACTGCTGCCCTCCGACTGGCCCGGGGCCGCGCTGCGGACGGCCTACCGCGAGTTCGCTGACGAACTGGCGGCACGCCGCGACCCGATCCACACGCTGCAGGAGGCCACCCCATGAGCGCGGGCGTCCGCGTCGAACGCGACGGATCGGTGACCACCGTGATCATGAACCGGCCGGCGGCCCGCAACGCGGTCAACGGCCCGGCCGCCGCCGAACTGTTCGCCGCCTTCGAGGAGTTCGACGCCGACGACACGGCATCGGTGGCGGTGCTCTGGGGTGACGGCGGAACCTTCTGCGCCGGAGCCGATCTCAAGGCCTTCGGCACCCCGGAGTCCAATCGGACCGAACCGGACGGGCCCGGGCCGATGGGGCCCACCCGGATGAACCTGTCGAAGCCGGTGATCGCCGCCGTCAGCGGCTACGCGGTGGCCGGCGGCCTCGAGCTGGCGCTGTGGTGCGATCTGCGCATCGCCGAAGCCGACGCGGTGTTCGGGGTCTTCTGCCGGCGTTGGGGAGTTCCGCTGATCGACGGCGGCACGGTGCGGCTGCCGCGGCTGATCGGGCACAGCCGCGCGATGGACCTGATCCTGACCGGCCGCGCCGTCGACGCGCAGGAGGCCCTCGCCATCGGCCTGGCCAACCGTGTCGTGCCGAAAGGCCAAGCGCGGCAGGCCGCCGAGGAGCTGGCCGCCGAACTCGCCACACTGCCCCAGGGCTGCCTGCGCGCCGACCGCGCCTCGGCGATACAGCAGTGGGGGATGACCGAGACCGACGCCATGGCAGACGAATTCACCAGTCTGTCGCGGGTGGCGGCCGAATCACTGCGCGGTGAACGACGTTTCGCCGACGGCGCGGGCCGGCACGGCCGGCGGGCGTGAGCCCCGGGCGGATCAGTCGCGCCGGATGTGGTTGCCGGTGCCGCTGTTGACCACGTCGGGGTCGCCGTCGAGATAGACCACCGAGTTGTTCAGCCCGCCGACCTCGAGGCTGTCGGTGACCTTGTCCAGGCGGACCCGGTTGTCGGCGCCGGTGATGCTGACCTGTGCGCAATTGCCGCTGACGGTGAGGGTGTTGTTGGACCCCGAGATGTCCAGCGCGCGACCATCTCCGCAGTCGATGTCGGCCTCGGTGCCGAACGAGCTGTAGTGCAACGCGCTGCCGATGCCGGCCCGGGCGGTCGACGACGTCGTCGGCACGGGGGTGCCGTCGGTGGTGCCGCCGGACCCGCAGCCGACCAGGCCCAGCCCGGCCACGGCGACCCCGAGTGCCGCGACGGAACGGACGGTGCTCACGCGCTCAGGCGGCGACGCGGGCCAACCGGTTGGTCATGCCCAGTTCGCGTCCGCGATCGATCAGGGCGGGATTGCCGTTCTTGAAGTAGGCGATCTGATCCCAGCCGTAGACGGTGATGTCGTTGATCACGTGGTCGGCGATGACGGTGTTGCCCGAACCCTGCATGGTCACCGCCCAGCAATCGCCGAGGGCCGTGACAGAGTTGCCGGAACCGTTGACGAACAGGGTGCCCCCGGCGCAGTCGACGGTCTGTTTCACGCCGACGCCGGTGACGTAACTGTCATTGTTGGCCTGCGCCGTCGCGGGCAGCACGATCCCGGTCAGCAGCACCGCCGCGGCTGCGCCGATCGCCCACCTGGCCTTCGTCACGTCGTTGCCTCCACCTCTGCCGGCTCCGGGGTGTCCCGCAGCTTACGCCGCAGAGTACGGCCCGGGGCGGCGGACCGGGCGGGGTTCGGCGCCCGTCAACTAGAGTTCAACGCTGGCTGACTCGGTCCGGTGCGGACCGGCGCCACCAAACCCGGCGCTCTTCAGGGCGCAATAAATCAGTGAGGATCGATCATGGCCGCAGGACCCGACCCGTCGGAGACGGGGACGCGGCCGCGCAACGGCGGTCGCGCACCGGCCCGGTCGACCAAGCTCAGCCGCGACGTCATCGTCAACGCGGCGTTGAACTTCCTGGACCGCGAGGGCTGGGACGCGCTGACCATCAACGCGCTGGCCAATCACCTCGGCACCAAGGGCCCGTCGCTGTACAACCACGTGCACAGCCTCGACGACCTGCGGCGCACCGTGCGGATGCGGGTGATCGGCGACATCATCGAGATGCTCAACACCGTCGGTCAGGGCCGCACCCGCGATGACGCGGTGCTGGTGATGGCCGGCGCCTACCGCAGCTACGCGCATCACCATCCCGGCCGGTACTCGGCGTTCACCCGGATGCCGTTCGGCGACGACGACCCGGAGTACTCGGCGGCCACCAAGGACGCCGCGGCCCCGGTGATCGACGTGCTGGCCTCCTACGGCCTGGAGGGGGAGCAGGCCTTCTACGCGGCGCTGGAGTTCTGGTCGGCCATGCACGGTTTCGTTCTGCTGGAGATGACCGGCGTCATGGATGACGTGGACACCGACGCGGTGTTCTCCGACATGGTGCTGCGGTTGACCACGGGGCTGGAGCACCGCCGTTAGCTCGCACGTTGACCTGCAATAAGGTGGCTGTCGAGCAAGTTTTGTCGGGGTGGGCAGGACTGGTATTGTGGTAGCTCGTGCCTGGTCCACAGGAGCGTACGCGGCTGTAAAAAAGCAGGTGCGCGCGGCGCACGCCTGGCCAATTCACATGTGCGAGAAATGCATCGACATGCATCGTGCGCATGCGACACGCCCGGGAGCGGGGTAAGCGACCGGGGCATAACCGCAGTACACAGACCTAAGAGCAACAAAGTAGTAAGAAGCAGAGAAAGCCGGTACATGCCAACCATCAACCAGCTGGTCCGCAAAGGGCGCCACGACAAGGCTGCCAAGGTGAAGACCGCGGCCCTCAAGGGCAGCCCGCAGCGTCGCGGCGTGTGCACCCGCGTGTACACCACGACCCCGAAGAAGCCGAACTCGGCGCTTCGTAAGGTCGCTCGCGTGAAGTTGACCAGCCAGGTCGAGGTCACCGCCTACATCCCGGGCGAGGGTCACAACCTGCAGGAGCACTCCATGGTGCTGGTGCGTGGCGGTCGTGTGAAGGACCTCCCCGGCGTGCGCTACAAGATCATCCGTGGCTCGCTGGACACCCAGGGTGTCAAGAACCGCAAGCAGGCCCGCAGCCGTTACGGCGCCAAGAAGGAGAAGAGCTAATGCCACGCAAGGGCCCCGCGCCGAAGCGCCCGCTGGTCAACGACCCGGTCTACGGATCGCAGCTGGTCACCCAGCTGGTGAACAAGGTGCTCAAGGACGGCAAGAAGTCGCTGGCTGAGCGCATCGTCTACGGCGCCATGGAGCAGGCCCGCGACAAGACCGGCACCGACCCGGTGATCACGCTCAAGCGTGCCCTGGACAACGTGAAGCCGGCCCTCGAGGTCCGCAGCCGCCGCGTCGGTGGCGCCACCTACCAGGTGCCCGTCGAGGTCCGCCCGGAGCGGTCGGTCACCCTGGCGCTGCGCTGGCTGGTGAGCTTCTCGGCGGCCCGTCGCGAGAAGACCATGGTCGAGCGCCTGGCCAACGAGATCCTGGACGCCAGCAATGGCCTGGGTGCCGCCGTGAAGCGGCGCGAGGACACCCACAAGATGGCGGAGGCCAACCGTGCCTTCGCGCACTACCGCTGGTGACCTGGTGCTCGGTGGGCATCGGAGCCCGCAACACCACAACCGCACCTGACAACGCAAGCGAAAGAGTGGGAATCTAGCCGTGGCACAAGACGTGCTGACCGACCTGAACAAGGTCCGCAACATCGGCATCATGGCGCACATCGATGCCGGCAAAACCACCACCACCGAGCGGATCCTGTTCTACACCGGGGTCAACTACAAGCTCGGTGAGACCCACGACGGCGCCGCCACCACCGACTGGATGGAGCAGGAGCAGGAACGCGGGATCACCATCACCTCCGCGGCCGTGACCTGCTTCTGGAACGGCAGCCAGATCAACATCATCGACACTCCCGGCCACGTCGACTTCACCGTCGAGGTGGAGCGCAGCCTGCGCGTGCTCGACGGTGCCGTTGCCGTCTTCGACGGCAAGGAAGGCGTCGAGCCGCAGTCCGAGCAGGTGTGGCGTCAGGCCGACAAGTACGACGTCCCCCGCATCTGTTTCGTCAACAAGATGGACAAGATCGGCGCGGACTTCTACTTCTCGGTCAAGACCATGGAGGAGCGCCTCGGTGCCCGCGCCATCCCGATCCAGCTGCCGATCGGTGCCGAGAACGACTTCGAGGGGATCGTCGACCTGGTCGAGATGAAGGCCAAGGTGTGGCAGGGCGAGACCAAGATGGGCGAGACCTACGAGGTCATCGACATCCCCGCCGACCTGCAGGACAAGGCCGACGAGTACCGGACCAACCTGCTCGAGGCCGTCGCGGAGTCCGATGAGGCGCTGCTGGAGAAGTACCTCGGTGGCGAGGAACTGACCGTCGACGAGATCAAGTCCGGGATCCGCAAGCTCACGGTCAACTCCGAGATCTACCCGGTGCTGTGCGGCACCGCGTTCAAGAACAAGGGCGTCCAGCCCATGCTCGACGCGGTCGTCGACTACCTGCCCTCTCCGCTGGACGTCGAGTCGGTCAAGGGCCACGTCCCCGGCAAGGAGGACGAGGAGCTCTCCCGTAAGCCGTCCATCGACGAGCCGTTCTCGGCGCTGGCGTTCAAGGTCGCCTCGCATCCGTTCTTCGGCAAGTTGACCTACGTGCGCGTCTACTCGGGCAAGGTCGATTCCGGCGCCCAGGTGATCAACTCCACCAAGGGCAAGAAGGAGCGGCTGGGCAAGCTGTTCCAGATGCACGCCAACAAGGAGAACCCGGTCGAGAGCGCGGCCGCGGGCCACATTTACGCGGTGATCGGCCTCAAGGACACCACCACCGGCGACACCCTGTGCGACGCGAACCAGCAGATCGTGCTGGAGTCGATGACCTTCCCCGATCCGGTGATCGAGGTGGCCATCGAGCCCAAGACCAAGAGCGACCAGGAAAAGCTGTCGCTGTCGATCCAGAAGCTCGCCGAAGAGGACCCGACCTTCAAGGTGCACCTGGACCCGGAGACCGGCCAGACCGTCATCGGCGGTATGGGCGAGCTGCACCTGGACATCCTGGTCGACCGTATGCGTCGCGAGTTCAAGGTCGAGGCCAACGTCGGCAAGCCGCAGGTGGCCTACCGCGAGACCATCAAGCGGGCCGTGCAGAACGTCGAGTTCACCCACAAGAAGCAGACGGGTGGCTCGGGCCAGTTCGCGAAGGTGATCATCAACCTCGAGCCGTTCAGCGGCGAGGACGGTGCCACCTACGAGTTCGAGAACAAGGTCACCGGTGGCCGCATCCCGCGCGAGTACATCCCGTCGGTGGATGCCGGTGCCCAGGACGCCATGCAGTACGGCGTGTTGGCCGGCTACCCGCTGGTGAACGTGAAGGTCACCCTCCTCGACGGCGCGTACCACGACGTCGACTCCTCGGAGATGGCCTTCAAGATCGCCGGTTCGCAGGTGATGAAGAAGGCTGCGCAAGCCGCGCAGCCCGTCATCCTGGAACCGATCATGGCCGTCGAGGTCACCACCCCCGAGGACTACATGGGTGACGTGATCGGCGACCTGAACTCCCGCCGTGGTCAGATCCAGGCCATGGAGGAGCGCAGCGGTGCGCGTGTCGTCAAGGCGCAGGTGCCGCTGTCGGAGATGTTCGGCTACGTCGGCGACCTTCGGTCGAAGACCCAGGGCCGGGCAAACTACTCCATGGTGTTCGACTCGTACGCCGAGGTTCCGGCGAACGTGTCGAAGGAGATCATCGCGAAGGCGACGGGCGAGTAAATCCCGTTGCCGTCCGCGGCGACCAAAACTGAATACATCAACAATGCTTTAAGTAAAAGCACCAACAAGTCCAGGAGGACACAGAAGTGGCGAAGGCGAAGTTCGAGCGGACCAAGCCGCACGTGAACATCGGCACCATCGGTCACGTCGACCACGGCAAGACCACCACGACTGCAGCGATCACCAAGGTCCTGCACGACAAGTACCCGGACCTCAACGAGAGCTTTGCCTTCGATCAGATCGACAAGGCTCCCGAGGAGAAGGCTCGTGGTATCACGATCAACATCTCCCACGTGGAGTACCAGACCGACAAGCGGCACTACGCCCACGTCGACGCTCCCGGTCACGCCGACTACATCAAGAACATGATCACCGGTGCGGCCCAGATGGATGGTGCGATCCTGGTCGTGGCCGCCACCGACGGTCCGATGCCGCAGACGCGCGAGCACGTGCTGCTCGCCCGCCAGGTCGGCGTGCCCTACATCCTGGTCGCGCTGAACAAGGCCGACATGGTCGACGACGAGGAGCTGCTCGAGCTCGTCGAGATGGAGGTCCGCGAACTGCTGGCCGCCCAGGACTTCGACGAGGAAGCCCCGGTCATCCCGATCTCGGCGCTCAAGGCGCTCGAGGGTGACGAGAAGTGGGTCAAGTCCGTCGAGGACCTGATGCAGGCCGTCGACGACTCGATCCCGGACCCGGTCCGCGAGACCGAGAAGCCGTTCCTGATGCCCGTCGAGGACGTGTTCACCATCACCGGCCGCGGCACCGTGGTCACCGGTCGTGTGGAGCGCGGCATCGTCAACGTGAACGAGGAAGTCGAGATCGTCGGCATCCGCCCGGAGACCACCAAGACCACGGTCACCGGCGTCGAGATGTTCCGCAAGCTGCTCGACCAGGGCCAGGCCGGCGACAACGTCGGTCTGCTGCTGCGCGGCATCAAGCGCGAGGACGTCGAGCGTGGCCAGGTTGTGGTCAAGCCCGGCACCACCACCCCGCACACCGAGTTCGAGGGCAGCGTCTACATCCTGGCCAAGGACGAAGGCGGCCGCCACACGCCGTTCTTCAACAACTACCGTCCGCAGTTCTACTTCCGGACCACGGACGTGACCGGCGTGGTGACCCTGCCCGAGGGCACCGAGATGGTGATGCCCGGTGACAACACCGACATCCACGTCAAGCTGATCCAGCCCGTCGCCATGGACGAGGGCCTGCGCTTCGCGATCCGCGAGGGCGGCCGTACCGTCGGCGCCGGCCGGGTTACCAAGATCATCGCCTGATCTGACTCAGCTGCACCGAAGTGGCGCTCACCTGAAAGGGTGGGCGCCACTTCGCTTTCCGCGCCAACACACGCTGCGGGGCCACGCGCACGGGTGAACAGTGCCGGAGTTCGTCTCGATGCGACTACCATCCTCGAGGCCGAGGACGCCGACCGTCGGTGAGGCGGATCGTATGTGACGCGTCGGCGGTGGTCGCTGCGCTACTGGACTCGGGCGAGGATGGCCGATGGGCGGCGGCCAAACTGATCGACGCGGAACTCTTCGCTCCGGCGTTGCTGCCATTCGTATGCGCCAATATCATCCGGCGTCTGGAGGCGCGGGCCACCATCACCTCGGATCAAGCGGCTCTGGCGCACGCAGACTTGCTCGATCTGCCGGTCAGCCTGTGGCCGTATGAGCTGCTGGCAGAGACCGCCTGGCCGCTGCGGCGGAATCTGACCGCTTACGATGCGGCGTATGTGGCGCTGGCCGAACTCTTGACACTCCCTCTGGTGACCCTCGACAGGCGGATCGCGAGAGCACCAAATCTGCCGTGCAGCTGCGAAGTTCGGGATTTGCGGGACTGACACCGTCGACTGCGGACGGATATCGCCGCGGCGGCGGGCTGGCAATGCTGGGGATAACGCCCCTCGGGTGCCCGTGATTTTGATAGCGTCGCCAATCGGGTCAGGGGGAGCCGGCCAAGCCCGACGCCGCACCTCTGCGCCGGACTGGGCGGACATCGCCGTACCCGCGCGTGCAAGTTCCGACTCCGAAGGAACGTATGGGTACCGCAGAGGTTTCGACGCAGGACCGCAAGGACAACAAGGTCAGCCTCCCGACGCTGACCGCCATGGTCGTCGGGTCGATGGTCGGTTCGGGTGTCTTCCTGTTGCCACGCCGGTTCGGCACCGAGACCGGTGTGCTCGGCGCGGTGATCGCCTGGACGGTGGCCGGTGCCGGGATGTTGATGCTGGCCTTCGTCTTTCAACGGCTGGCCACCCGAGAACCGCAGCTCGACGCCGGCATCTTCGCCTACGCCAAGGCCGGTTTCGGCGACTACGTCGGCTTCAACTCGGCGATCGGGTACTGGGCTTCGGCGTGCGCGGGCAACACGTCGTACTGGGTGCTCATCACCGCGACGCTGAGCGCGCTGGTGCCCGGTTTCGGGGCCGGCGACACCGTGGCCGCCGTCGTGGTCTCCGCGATCGGAGTGTGGCTGTTCGCGCTGCTGGTCATGCAGGGCGTCAAGGACGCCGCGGTGATCAACTACATCGTGACGATCGCCAAGATCATCCCGATCCTGATGTTCATCGTCATCACCCTCATCGCGTTCCAGGCCGACATCTTCGTCGACAACTTCTGGGGTGCCGACGGTTACTCGTTCGCCTCGATCTGGGATCAGGCCACCGGCACGATGCTCATCACCGTGTTCGTCTTCCTCGGCATCGAGGGTGCGAGCGTGTATTCGCGCATGGCGCGCAAGCGGGAGGACGTGGGCCGGGCGACCGTCATCGGATTCCTCGGCGTACTCAGCATTTTCGCGATGGTCACCCTGGTGTCCTACGGCGTGATGCCGCAGGACGAGCTCGCCGGCGTCAGTCAGCCCTCGATGGCGGCAGTGCTGGAATCCGTTGTCGGGCCGTGGGGTTCGATCTTCATCCGGGTGGGTGTGATCGTCTCGGTGTTGGGCGCCTACCTGGCGTGGACGCTGATGGCCGCCGAGGTGCTCTACATCCCCGCCAAGTCCGACGACATGCCGCGCTTCCTGGCCCGCACCAACCGGCACGGCGCGCCGGTGACCGCGTTGGCCATGGCCGCGGGGTTGATCACGCTCCTGCTGATCGCACTGTTGTTCGCCGCCGACGCGCTCGATTTCATGCTGGACCTGACGGCGGCGCTGGCCCTGATCCCGTACCTGCTGGCGGCGGCCTACGCGCTGAAGCTGACCGCGACACGGGAAACCTACGACGAAGCCAAATCCGTTGTGCCCCACATGGTTGTCGCCGCCCTGGCGACGCTCTACACGCTGTTCCTGCTGTACGCCGCCGGCATGGACAAGCTGCTGTTGTCGTGCATCCTCTACGCGCCCGCCGCGGCGCTGTACTTCAAGGCGCGCCGCGAACGCGGCCTGCGGGTGTTCCGTCCCGCCGAGGCGGTGCTGTTCGGGGTGATCGTCGTCGGCGCCGTCGTGGCGGTGGTGTCATTGGCGACCGGAGCGATCGAAATCTGAGGTACGGGAAGGGAAGACAGGTGAGCAATCCGTCCGCCGGTTACGGTGTGCATTCCGAGGTCGGCAAGCTGCGCAAGGTGTTGGTGTGTTCGCCAGGATTGGCGCATGAGCGGCTGACGCCGACCAACTGTGACGATCTGCTGTTCGACGACGTGCTGTGGGTGCAGAACGCGCGCCGCGACCACTTCGACTTCATGGACAAGATGCGCGACCGCGGCGTCGAGGTGGTGGAGTTGCACGCCCTGCTGGCCGAGACGATGGGGATCGCCGAGGCCAAGGCGTGGCTGCTGGACCGCAAGATCGTGGCCAACGAGGTGGGGCTGGGCCTGGTCGAGGACACCCGGGCATTCCTGGAGTCGCTGCCGCCGACCCGGCTGGCCGAACTGCTGATCGGGGGCATGTCCACCCTGGATCTGCCCCGCGAGATGCGGTCGAGTTATCTGCGGTTGGCGCGCGAGGACGCCGGCGTCAACGACTACCTGATGCCGCCGCTGCCCAACACGCTCTACACCCGCGACACCACCTGCTGGATCTACGGCGGGCTGACGCTGAATCCGCTGTACTGGCCCGCCCGGCACGACGAGACGCTGCTGATGAAAGCGATCTACGAGTTCCATCCCGACTTCGTCGGCTCGACGGTGTGGTGGGGTGATCCGGAAAAGGACTGGGGGACCGCCACATTCGAGGGCGGCGACGTGTTGATCCCGGGCAACGGGGTGGTGCTGATCGGGATGAGCGAACGCACCTCCCGGCAGGCGATCACCCAGGTGGCCGCCACGCTGTTCGAGCGGGAGGCCGCCGAACGGGTGATCGTGGCCGGGATGCCCAAGCTGCGCTCGGCGATGCACCTGGACACGGTCTTCACCTTCGCCGATCGCGACGTGGTGACCATCTACCCCGAGATCGTGGACAACATCGTGCCGTTCAGCCTGGTGCCCAGCGACACCGCCCCGGGCGTCGAGGTGATCGAGGAGACCAAGCCGTTCACCGAGGTCGTCGCGGCCGCGGTGGGGGTCGGGGAACTGCGGGTGGTCGAGACCGGCGGCACCCGGTACGACTCGGAGCGCCAGCAGTGGGACAGCGGCAACAACCTGGTGGCCGTCGAACCGGGGGTGGTGTTCGCCTACGACCGCAACACCCACACCAACTCGCTGCTGCGCAAGGCCGGGGTGGAGGTCATCACGATCGTCGGTGCCGAACTGGGCCGCGGCCGCGGCGGCGGGCACTGCATGACGTGTCCGATCACCCGCGACCCACTGGATGGGTAAACTTCTGGAACACGTTCTAGTTGTGCTGTTAGCCTGCCAACACACACCTCGCCGCTAGATTTCGCGAGTGTGCGTGTCCGCGGGTGACACACCGGGCAGAATCCCGGGTTTGGGCACGCTCGCGCCAGGAAAGGGAACCACGCGATGACCACAGCAGCACCTCTGGACGGGCGGGTGGCGTTCGTGACCGGGGCCGCCCGCGGCCAGGGCCGGGCCCACGCCGTGCGGTTGGCCGCCGAGGGCGCCCACATCGTCGCGATCGACGTCTGTAAGTCGTTGTCGGACACGGTCACCTATCCGATGCCCACCGCCGACGATCTGGCCGAGACGGCCCGCCAGGTCGAGGCCACCGGGCGCAAGGTGCTGACCCGCGAGGTCGACATCCGCGACCTCGCCGCCCAGCAGCAGGTCATCGCCGACGCCGTCGAGCAGTTCGGCCGGCTCGACATCGTGGTGGCCAACGCCGGCATCCTCAGCTGGGGCCGGATATGGGAGCTCTCGGAGGAGGCCTGGGACACCGTCGTCGACGTCAACCTCAACGGCACCTGGCGCACCATCAAGGCCGCGATACCGGCCATGATCGAGGCCGGCAACGGCGGGTCGATCATCATCGTCAGCTCCTCGGCCGGGCTGAAGGCCACGCCCGGCAACGCGCACTACGCGGCCTCCAAGCACGGCCTGGTGGCGCTCACCAACGCGCTGGCCCTCGAGGCCGGCGAGTTCGGCATCCGGGTGAACTCGATCCACCCATACTCCATCCAGACCCCGATGATCGAGCCGGAAGCCATGGCGGCCATCTTCGCCAAGTTCCCGACGTTCCTGCACAGCTTCGCCCCGATGCCACTGAAACCCGTTGCCCGCGAAGGCAAGCCGGGACTGCAGGAGTTCATGGCCCCCGAGGAGGTGGCCGATGTGGTGGCCTGGCTGGCCGGGGATGCGTCGATGACCATCTCGGGCTCGCAGATCGCCGTCGACCGCGGCGTGATGAAGTACTGAGTCAGCCGTACAGCTCGAGGGTGCAGCACTTCACCGAGCCGCCGCCCTTGAGCAACTCGGACAGGTCCACCCCGACGGGGACGAAGCCGGCCGCGCGCAGTTGTTCGCCGAAGCCGGTCGCGGCGCGCGGATACACCACGTGGCGCCCGTCGGAGACCGCGTTGAGGCCGAAGGCGTGGGCATCGGCGCTGCCCACCTCGATCGCGGCGGGGAACAGCGCCCGCAGCCGTTCCCGCGAGGCCGCGGTGAACGCCGGCGGATGGTAGGCGATGGTGGTGTCGTCGAGCACGGCCAACGCGGTGTCGAGATGGTAGAAGCGCGGATCGACCAGGGTGAGCGTCTCGACCCGGCGCCCGAAGGCCGCGGCGATCTCGTCGTGCGCCTCGGCGTCGGTGCGAAACCCGGTGCCGGCCAGGATCATCGACCCCACCGGCAGCAGGTCGCCCTGCCCCTCGTTGCGGTGCCGCGTGGTGACGGGGGAGTAGCCGAGGTCGGTCATCCACCGCGCGTAGGCGCTCGCCTCGGCCGCGCGCTGCGGATACTTGAACCGGGCGACCACCGCGCGGTCCCCGATGATGAGCCCGCCGTTGGCCGCGTAGACCATGTCGGGCAGGCCGGGCTCCGGCGCGACGACCTCGACACTGTGCCCGAGATCCAGATAGGTCCGGCGCAGGCCCTCCCACTGGGCCACGGCCCGTTCGGTGTCGACGGGGGTGCTGACGTCCATCCACGGATTGATGGCGTATTCGACGGCGAAGTACGTCGGCGGGGTCATGGCATAGCGGCGGGTGCGGGCGCGCCGCGGCGGGACGACCGAGAAGCGCCGGTCGGGTTCCCCGGAGACGTCGGCGACCGTCATGGGTCGATGATATTTCGCCGATCCGGCGCACCCCGTGAATGCGTGTCGCGTGTCCGCGAGCGGTTCGCGGCCGCCGTCGTGGTACCGCTGGTAGCGCAGGGTGGCGGTCCATGCCTGCGGGTCATCGTGTAAGAACTGTCTTCGTGGGTGAGGACAGAACTCAAGCAAAAGTCGTGATCGTCGGCGGCGGCCTGGCCGCGTCTCGCGTGGCCGAGCAGCTGCGCCGCGCCGAGCACACCGGGGAGATCGTCATCGTCAGCGACGAGGTGCATCTGCCCTACGACCGGCCCCCGCTGTCCAAGGACGTCCTGCACAAGGACAGCCACGACTTCGCCGACGTGACGCTGAAGCCCCGCGAGTTCTACGACGAGAACAACATCACGCTGCGGCTGGGTTCGGCCGCCACCGCGGTGAACACCGAGGCCTCGACGATCACCCTGGCCGACGGCACCGAACTCGGCTACGACGACCTGATCATCGCCACCGGCCTGGTGCCGCGCCGGGTCCCGTCGTTCCCGGATCTGGCGGGCATCCACGTGCTGCGCTCCTACGACGAGAGCCAGGCCCTGCGTCGCGAGGCCGGTTCGGCGCGCCGGGCCGTGATCGTGGGCGCGGGCTTCATCGGCTGCGAGGTGGCCGCGAGCCTGCGCACGCTCAACGTCGAGGTGGTGCTGGTCGAGCCGCAGCCCGAGCCGCTGGCCTCGGTGCTGGGCGCGCAGATCGGCGCGCTGGTCACCCGGTTGCACCGCGCCGAGGGCGTGGACGTGCGCACGGGTGTCGGTGTCGCGGAGGTCCTCGGGGACGGCAAGGTGCAGAAGGTCGTGCTCTCCGACGGCACCGAGGTTGAGGCGGACCTGGTGGTCGTCGGCATCGGTTCGCGCCCGGCCACCGACTGGCTCGAGGGCAGCGGCCTCGCGGTGGACAACGGCATCGTCTGCGACAACGTCGGCGCCACCAGCGCCCCGCACGTCTGGGCGCTGGGCGACGTGGCCTCGTGGCGCGACGCCACCGGGCATCAGGCCCGCGTCGAACATTGGAGCAACGTGGCCGAGCAGGCCCGCGTCCTGGTGCCGGTGCTGCTGGGTCAGGAACCGCCGGAAGCCGTGGTGGTGCCGTACTTCTGGAGCGACCAGTATGACGTCAAGATCCAGTGCCTCGGGGAGCCGGAGGCCGACGACATCGTGCACGTCGTCGAGGACGACGGCCGCAAGTTCCTCGCCTACTACGAGCGCGACGGTGTCGTGGCCGGCGTGGTCGGCGGCGGGATGCCGGGCAAGGTCATGAAGGCCCGGTCGAAGATCGCCGCGGGTGCGCCGATCTCCGACATCCTGGGTTAGGGCCCTTCCAGCGCGGCCCTCCTTATTAGCGCGAACGTGCGCGCCCCCGGGCGACACGCCGGTCAGATCCCGGATCTGCGCACGCTCGCGCCGTCTTAGAACTGCCCCAGGTAGAACCGGCCGCCCTGATCGTCGGTGCACTCGGCCATCAGGCCGTAGTCCTGCCGCGTGGGTTCTTGCAGCACCGTCCCGCCGGCCTCCCGCACCCGCGCGATCGCGGCGTCGACGTCGGCCACGGTCCACATCGGGACTGTGACCGGCCGATCGGCACCGCCGGCCAATCCGGTCATCGGTTGGCACCCCTGCACGCCCCAGCCGTCGTCGACCCGGCCCGGCTCGAACGTCCAGTGCAGCACCCGCCCGTAGAAGTCGCGGCTGACGCGGCTGTCCGGCACGTAGTGCGTGATGTACGAAAGTTCGCCCGGCCCAGCGCCGTTGAGCGCCGGACGGCGGATGTCGGCGGTCGGTTCGAACACCGCGAAGGCGCCGCCCTGCGGATCGGTGGCGTCGAGCACCGCGCCGAAGTCGTGCTGTCGGGTCGCACCGACGGTGCCGCCGGCGTCCAGGATCGCCTGCCGCGCCGCCGCCAGGTCGGTGACGGCGTAGCTGCACAGCAGCGTCTGCCGGTCGGCGGTCGCGATGCCGATCGGTGCGGCGCTGTTGGTCACCTGACGGGTTTCGGGGTCGACGATCCAGCCCAGCACGTGTCCGTAGAACGCCGCGGCGCGGTCGGCATCGGGAGTCCACACCGACACGTAACCCACGTCGCCGTGGCGGATCGGTGACGGTGCCCCACGCATCGGTCCGGTGAGCATCCAGCGATGCCCGAACGGGTCGACGATGACGGCGCTGCGGGAACCGTGGGCCTCCTCGATCTCGTTGGCCACCGCGGCGCCGTGGGTGCGGGCGCGTTCGAGGGCCGCGTCGGTGTCGGCGACGGGCAGCATCAGGCTCACCGACGTCGCATCGGCCGCGGGGCCCCGCAAGCCCAGCTCGGGAAAGTCGTCGGCCAGGTAGAGCACGCCGCCGCCGATACCCAGCTCGGCGTGGCCGATCCTGTTGTCGTCCATCACAATCGGCTCTCCGATGACCACGGCGCCGAATGCGTCGGCGTACCAGCGCAGCGCGCGTCGGGCGTCGGGGACGCTGAGGTACGGCAGCGCAGCGGGGCGCGGGATGACGAACGTCGCGTCCGTCCGGGTGCCGAGTTCGGCGATTGCGGTGTCTGTGCCACTCATTTCAACTCCTTCACTTCCGGGGGGTAGTGACAGCGCCGATTCCAGCCGTCGACGCAACCGCGCCGCGAACTCGGGATCGGGCCGGACCGGGGTGTCGTCACCGCGGAGTACCTCCAGCGGGTCTGAGCTGTTGGGTGAGCTCACGATGCACCCCCTTCCGGATATTGCCGTCTGAAAGCCCTTCGCGCCCTGACCAGTAGCGCCTCGGTGGCATGGACCGTGCGACCGAGGACCTCGGCACATTCGGGTACCGAGCGGTCGTCCATGTACCGCAGCGCCAAGACGACCCGGTGCGGTTCGGAGAGCCGGGCCAGAACGCTTTCGGCGACGATGCGGTCCAGCTCGGCGTCCCACCCGCCGGGGTCGGGCTCCGGCTCGGGCGTATCGGCCACCGGGACGGTGAACCTATCGCTGCGCCGGCGGTAGTGGTCGGCGACCTTGTGCCGGGCCACGCCCATCAGCCAAGGCAGCGTGATCGACGGCGGATCGGTCTTGCGGGCGGCGTCCATCGCCGCCAGGAAGATATCCGACGTCAGGTCTTCGGCCGTTCCGCGGTCACCGCAGCGGCGCACGACGTAGCCGTACACCGCGGGCAGCGCCTCGTCGTACAGCGCCAGCAGTGTCTGCGGAGCGCCCAGTGGATCCGATACGGGGCTCACATCCCTATCGTCGCCTCGGCGGCCCGAACTCCGACGCCTGATTCGCAACTATTTTCAAACGCCTCCGCGAAGGTGCGCGCCCCCGGCCGACACGCCGCGCGAATCCCGTGCTCTGCGCACTCTCGTCATGCCGCGCGCCTCATCAGCTCCAGCTCGATCCGGCGCACCAGGGCGTCCGGGCGCCGTCGCACGTCGTCGCCCACGATGGACAGCATCGTCCAGTCCATCTCGAGCAGCGCGGCGCGCTTCTGCCGGTCGCGGCGGAACGCCTCGGGATCGCTGTGCCAGTCGAACCCGTCGTACTCGACGGCCAGTCGTTGCGCCGGCCAGGCGAAGTCCACCCGCCAGGTCCGCCAGCTGCGGTCGAGGATCTCATACTGCAGCTCCGGGGCGGGCAGTCCGCCGTCGTGCATCACCAGACGGGACTCGCTCTCCATCGGGGATTCGGCCAGCGGCGAGGCCAGCGGGAGCAGGTCGCGCACCGCCACGATGCCCCGGCGACCCGCCTGACGATCCGCGGCGTCCTCCAGGGCCCACAGATCACAGGTGCCGGTGCGCAGCGCCGCGTCCAGGGTGGCCAGGGCCCGCGGGCGGCGCAGCGTGCGCGCCACCTCGATGGCGGTCCACGCCGGCTCGGTGGCGGGTCTGCCGTCGACTGTCGACAAGGGCGCGCCGTCGCGACGGTGGATGATCAATCCGTCAGCGGCCCGCAATTGGTGGCCTTCGGGGGTGAGGACATGCAGGTCGACGGTGTCCTCGGTGTCGAATCCGTAAGCGGCAGCTGCGGTTCCGAGGCAGATCGGAACTGGTGCGCCGGCGCGCAGGTCGAGGCCGGCCAGCCGGATGTGTGGATCCGGCTCGGCGAGGCTGTAGACGCCCGTCCACACGGAGGCCAGCGTGCCGTCGCGGACGCCGGCTTCGAAGGCGGCGCGACCGAGGATGGTCAGGAGTTGGCCGGTGGTGGCGACACCGCCCTGGGCGACGAGCAGGTCGTCGAGTTCTGCAGGCATGACCGGATGCTGCGCAATGTGGCCCAATCGCGGTATTCAGTGCTGTGGATAACCCCGCGAGGGTGCGCAGACTACGAGATTTGCGCGGCGTGTCGGCCGCGAACACGCACGCTCGGGCTGAAGGGGGCGCGCTGACGGGGGCTAGGGCGGGAAGGCGACGTCGAAGGCCGCGCCGAGGGCGCCGGTGAGCGTGTCGGACTCGTCGGCCAGCCAGTGCTCGTAGGCCGAGAGCGCGACGCCCAGCAGGGTCCAGGCCAGCGTCTGCGGGCGCAGGTCGGTGGGCTTGGCGTCGGTGCGGCGCGCAACGAAGCGGGCGATCACCTCGCGCCAGCCGGCGTACATCGTCATCGAATACGCCTGCAGTTCCGCGGTTTCCAGGATGACCCGCATCCGCTCGCGATGGCGGGCGGTCTCGGTGGACCCGAAGGTGTTGAACTCGAGCAGCGCGGTGCGCAGCGCGGCGCGCAGCGGCACATCGTCGTCGATGCCGTCGAGCAGGTCGGCCAGGTGATCGAGGTGGGTGTCGAAGTCGCCCCACAGGATCGCGTTCTTGGACGCGTAGTAGCGGAACACCGTGCGCCGGGCGATGCCGGCGGCCTGGGCGACGTCGTCGACGCTGACGCCGTCGAAGCCGTGCGCGCTGAACAGGTCGATCGCCACCTCGGCGATGTGGTCGCGGGTGGTGGAGCGCCGCCGCCCGACCCGGGCCGAGGCGGGGTGATCCGCGGGCTGATTCACCTGGTCGCCACCTCGCTTTCGAACCCGTTCTTCCGTTTCGGCACCCGATGCCATATTCTGTCCCGCACAGACCCGACGTGTCGAGTCTCACACGACGAAAGGTAATCACATGGACAACGATCAGCAGGTCACCACCGACGCCGAGCTCGTCTCGGAGAGCCTCGTCGAAGAGGTCTCCATCGACGGCATGTGCGGCGTCTACTGACGATGACGACATCGCCGGCCGCGACCATGGATGACCTCGACCGGCCCGGCCGGTTCGATCCGGGCCGCGGCTGGCGCCTGCACCCGCAGGTGGCGGTGCGCCCCGAGCCGTTCGGGGCGCTGCTCTACCACTTCGGCACCCGCAAGCTGTCTTTCCTGAAGAACCGCACGGTCCTGGAGCTGGTCCAGTCCCTCGGTGAGTACGACGACGTGCTGAGCGCGTGTCGGGCCGCCGGGATCGACGAGTCCGCCCAGCAGCCCTACCTGCACGCGCTTTCCGTGCTGGTCTCATCGAAAATGCTTGTGCCCCAAGACCACACGAGGGAGGACACATGACGTCCGTAGCACCGGTCCCACGGCTGGTTGATCAGTTCGAGCGCGGTTTGGACGCGCCGATCTGCCTGACCTGGGAATTGACCTACGCGTGCAACCTGTCGTGCGTGCACTGCCTGTCCTCCTCGGGCAAGCGCGACCCGCGCGAACTGTCCACGCAGCAGTGCAAGGACATCATCGACGAGCTCGAACGCATGCAGGTGTTCTACGTGAACATCGGCGGCGGTGAGCCCACGGTGCGCTCGGACTTCTGGGAGCTCGTGGACTACGCCACCGAGCACCACGTCGGGGTGAAGTTCTCCACAAACGGGGTGCGGATCACCCCCGAGGTGGCCGCCAAGCTCGCCGCCAGCGACTACGTCGACGTCCAGATCTCGCTCGACGGCGCGACCGCCGAGGTCAACGACGCGGTGCGCGGCCCCGGCTCCTTCGCCATGGCCGTACGTGCGCTGGAAAATCTTGCCGCCGCGGGCTTCTCGGACGCCAAGATCTCGGTGGTGGTGACCCGGCACAACGTCGACCAGCTCGACGACTTCAAGGCCCTGGCCGACCGCTACGGCGCCACGCTGCGCATCACCCGGCTGCGTCCCTCGGGCCGCGGCGCCGACGTCTGGGACGAACTGCACCCGACCGCCGCCCAACAGGTCCAGCTCTACGACTGGCTGGTGGCCCACGGGGAGCGCGTGCTCACCGGTGACTCGTTCTTCCACCTGTCGGGCCTCGGCGAGCCCGGCGCGCTGGCCGGCCTGAACCTGTGCGGTGCGGGGCGCGTGGTGTGCCTGATCGACCCGGTCGGCGACGTCTACGCCTGCCCGTTCGCGATCCACGACCGCTTCCTGGCCGGAAACGTGGTGGCCGACGGCGGATTCGACACCGTGTGGAAGTACTCGGAGCTGTTCCGCGAACTGCGCGAACCGCAGTCGGCCGGCGCCTGCTCGGGCTGCGCGCACTACGACGCCTGCCGCGGCGGCTGCATGGCCGCCAAGTTCTTCACCGGGCTGCCGATGGACGGCCCGGACCCCGAATGCGTGCAGGGCTATGGCGAGCCGGCGCTGGCGCTGGATCGCGAGGTGCCCTCGGCCCGCGTCGACCACTCCCGCACCGGGAAGCGCAAGACGCCCGCCGGGCCCGTTCCACTGACCCTGCTCACCACTCCACCGGCGCCGCCCAAGGCGTTCTGCAACGAAAGTCCAGTCTGAATTCATGGCACGTGATACCTGGTTCGAAACCGTCGCCATCGCCCAGCAGCGGGCGAAGAAGCGGCTCCCGAAGTCGGCCTACTCCTCGCTGATCTCCGCCAGCGAGAAGGGCGTGACGGTCTCGGACAACGTCGAGGCCTTCTCCGAACTCGGCTTCGCCCCGCACGTCGTGGGCGCCACCGAGAAGCGGGAAATGGCGACAACCGTGATGGGCCAGGACGTTTCGATGCCGGTCATCATCTCGCCGACCGGCGTGCAGGCCGTGGACCCCGACGGCGAGGTCGCGGTGGCCCGGGCCGCCGCGGCGCGCGGCACCGCGATGGGCTTGTCGTCGTTCGCCAGCAAGCCGATCGAAGAAGTCACCGCCGTCAACGACAAGATCTTCTTCCAGGTCTACTGGCTGGGCAGCCGCGACGAGATCGCCGAGCGGGTGCAGCGCGCCAAGGACGCCGGGGCCGTCGGCCTGATCGCCACCACCGACTGGAGCTTCAGCCACGGCCGGGACTGGGGCAGCCCGCAGATCCCCGAGCAGATGAACCTGCGCACCATGCTGAAGATGTCCCCGGAAGTCATCACCAAACCGCGCTGGTTCTTCAGCTTCGCCAAGCACCTGCAGCCGCCGGACCTGCGGGTACCCAACCAGGGCCGGCGCGGCGAACGCGGGCCGACGTTCTTCGAGGCCTACGGCCAGTGGATGGGTACCCCGCCGCCCACCTGGGAGGACATCGCCTGGCTGCGCGAACAGTGGCCGGACGCCCCGTTCCTGCTCAAGGGCACCGTGCGGGTCGACGACGCCAAACGCGCTGTGGACGCTGGTGTTTCGGCGATCACGGTGTCCAACCACGGCGGCAACAACCTGGACGGCACCCCGGCGGCGATCCGCTGCCTGCCGGCCATCGCCGACGCGGTGGGCGATCAGATCGAGGTTTTGCTGGACGGCGGCATCCGACGCGGCAGCGACGTGGTCAAGGCCGTCGCCCTGGGTGCCAAGGCCGTGATGATCGGCCGGGCCTACCTGTGGGGCCTGGCGGCCAACGGCCAGGCCGGCGTCGAGAACGTGCTCGACATCCTTAGCGGCGGTATCGACTCCGCGCTGCGCGGGCTGGGGCATTCGTCGATCCATGACTTGTCCCCGGCCGACGTCCTGGTGCCCGACGGCTTCACCCGGACCCTCGGCGTCGACGAGGACTGACCGGCCTGGGACGGACGTGGCGGACGTGGCTGGCGTGAATGTGCGAGCCAGTTTTCCTCAACAGCAAGAAAAAGAAGTTCATCGTCCTGCCGAACATCCGGGGCACACCAGGTGAATTCGGCCTACCATCGGCGGGTGGCCTTCGGTAGCGAGCTCGGCAGTGCGACGTCGAGCGACCTTCTGGACACCCCCGCCGTGCTGGTGATCCCGGTGGGCTCCACCGAGCAGCACGGCCCGCACCTGCCGTTGGACACCGACACCCGCATTGCCGAGGCGGTGTCCGCGCAGGTCGTCGCGCGGGCTCAGGGCGGGCCCGACCATACCCTGCGGTACCTGCTGGCCCCGCCGATCGCCTATGGCGCCAGCGGCGAGCACGAGGCCTTTGCCGGCACGATCTCGATCGGCACCGAGGCCCTGCGCCACGTGCTGGTGGAGTACGGCCGGTCCGCGGGTCGGTGGGCGCGGCGGCTGGTGTTCGTCAACGGGCACGGCGGCAACGTCGCGGCCCTGACCGCGGCGGTGCGGCTGCTGCGCTCCGAAGGCCGCGAGGCGGCCTGGTGTTCGTGTACGGTGCGGGGTGGCGATGCGCACGCCGGGCACACTGAAACGTCTGTATTGCTACATATTTCGCCGGCTGAGGTGAGGTTTGACCGTTCCCGCCCCGGCAACTGCGCACCGCTGGTAGACCTGATGCCGAGCATGCGCCGTGGGGGAGTGGCGGCAGTAAGTGAGGTGGGAGTGTTGGGGGACCCGACCACTGCGACCGCAAACGCGGGCAAACAGTTGTTCGAGGAGATGGTGAGCGGCTGCGCCGGCCGGATCGGCCGCTGGGAACCGCGCGTCGACGGGATGTTGACATGACGCAGACGCGACTGCCCGACGGCTTCGCCGTTCAGGTGGACCGGCGCGTGCGTGTGTTGGGCGCGGGCTCGGCGTTGCTGGGCGGCTCGCCGACCCGGCTGCTTCGCCTCGCGCCGGCGGCGCAGACCCTGCTCGACGGCGGTCGGCTCGAGGTCCGGGACGCCGTCAGCGCCCAGTTGGCCCGCGCCCTGCTCGACGCCACGGTGGCCCATCCGCGGCCCGCGGGCGGTCCGTCCCACCTGGATGTAACCGTGGTTATCCCGGTGCGGGACAACCTGTCCGGGGTACGACGGCTGGTCGGCACCCTGCGCGGTCTGCGGGTGGTGGTGGTCGACGACGGGTCGAGGATGCCGCTGCTGTCCTCGGATTTCGTCGGGGCGCACTGCGACGTGGAGGTATTGCGCCATTCGGCCAGCCGGGGCCCGGCCGCCGCGCGCAACACCGGCCTGCGGGCCGCGACCACCGACTTCGTGGCGTTCCTGGATTCCGACGTGGTGCCGCGCCGCGGTTGGCTCGAGGCCCTGCTGGGCCACTTCTGCGATCCGACCGTCGCGCTGGTGGCCCCGCGCATCATCGGCCTGAACTCGCAGGACACCCTGGTGGCCCGGTACGAGGCGGTCCGGTCCTCGCTGGATCTGGGGCAGCGCGAGGCGCCGGTGGTCCCGTACGGCACGGTGTCGTACGTGCCCAGCGCTGCGATCATCTGCCGTCGCTCGGCGCTGACCGAACTGGGCGGCTTCGACGAGGCCATGCACTGCGGCGAGGACGTCGACCTGTGCTGGCGACTGGTCGAGTCCGGCGCCCGGTTGCGCTACGAGCCGATCGCGCTGGTGGCCCACGAGCATCGCACCAGTGTCCGGGACTGGTTGGGGCGCAAGGCCTTCTACGGAAGTTCGGCCGCGCCGCTGTCCAGTCGGCATCCGGACAAGACCGCGCCGCTGGTGATCTCGGGCTGGACGCTGGTCGCCTGGGTGCTGCTGGGTCTGGGGTCACGGCTGGGTTATCTGGGGTCGATGCTGGCCGCGCTGGCCACCGGCGGTCGGATCTCGCGGTCCATGCGGGCCCCGGAGACCCAGCCCGGCGACGTGGCGTTCGTGGCCGCTCGCGGCCTGGGCCTGGCGGCGGTGCAGTTGGCCGCCGCGCTGTGCCGGCATTACTGGCCGGTGGCGCTGGTGCTCGCGATGGCGTCGCAGCGCTGGCGGCGCGTGGTGGTGGTCGCCGCGGTCGTCGACGGGGTGGTGGACTGGGTGGCGCGCCGGCGCAACGCCAACAGCGACGACACCAAGCCGCTGGGCCTGCTCACCTACGTGGTGATGAAACGCCTCGACGACCTGGCCTACGGGGTGGGCCTGTGGCACGGCGCCCTACGCGAGCACAACGCCCGTCCGCTCAAGCCGCAGATCAGGGCGTGAGCCCCCGTCCGACCCACAGCGATGTGCTGGTCATCGGGGCGGGTAGTGCCGGTTCCGTGGTGGCCGAACGTCTTTCGGCCGACCCGGCGTGTTCGGTGACGGTGCTGGAGGTGGGCCCCGGCCCGTCGGACCCCGGTGTGGCGGCGCTGACCGACAACGGCACGGTACTGCCGGTGGGGGCGGGCAGTCCGCTGGTGGCGCGGTTTCCCGCCCAGTTGACCGACAGCCCGGCGCGGACTGTGCAGTTGGTTCGCGGCGCGACGGTGGGCGGCTCCGGGGCGGTGAACGGCGGCTATTTCTGCCGGGCCGTGCCGGCGGACTTCGCGGCGTGGGATCTGCCCGGGTGGGGGTGGGACGACGTGCTGCCGCACTACCGCGCCATCGAGACCGATCTGGACTTCACGGGTCCGCAACACGGCGACCGCGGCCCGATCCGGCTGCGGCGCACCGCCGAGACTGTCGGCAGCACAGCGCTTTTCCTCCAGGCGACCGCGCGCTACGGCTATCCCTGGCTGCCCGATCTCAACGACGGTGCGGCCCCGGGCTTGCCGACGGGGATCGGTCCGGTGCCGCTCAACATCGTCGACGGGGTGCGGGTCGGGCCCGGTGCGGGGTTCCTGGTGCCCGCGCTCGGGCGGCCCAACCTCACGGTGTTCGCGGGGCTTCGGGTGCTGCGGCTACGGTTCGCAGGCACCCGGGCGGTCGGGGTGGACGCCGTCGGTCCGGACGGCCCGCAGGTGTTCACGGCGGACCGGATCGTGTTGTGCGCCGGGGCGATCGGGTCGGCGCACCTGCTCATGCTCTCGGGTATCGGCGACGACGCGGTGCTGCGCGCACTGGGGATCGCGACCGTGCAACAGCATGCCGTCGGCGCGCGGTGTTCGGATCACCCCGAATGGGTGCTGCCCACCAGCTGGGCCGTCGAACCCCGCCGGCCGGTGCTCGAGGTCGTGCTCAGCCTGGGTGGTGATCTCGAGATCCGGCCCTACACGGGCGGTTTCGTGGCGATGCTGGGTGATGGGACCGAGGGGCGGCCCGATTGGCCGCACCTTGGTGTCGCCTTGATGCAGCCCCGCTCGCGGGGCGCCCTGACCCTCGCCTCGGCCGATCCGGCGGTGCCGCCGCGCATCGCGCACCACTACGATTCGGAGCCCGCCGATGTCGCGCGGTTGCGCCACGGCGCCGAGCTGGCCTACGAGATCACCGGGGCCACAACGGGTATGGGGGAGCCCTCCTGGTCGACGTCGCAACATCTGTGCGGCAGCGTGCCGATGGGGGCCGAGGATGATCCCTACGCGGTGCTCGATGAGCAGTGCCGCGTGCGCGGCGTCGAGCGGCTGTGGGTGATCGACGGTTCGGTCATGCCGAGGATTCCGAGTCGGGGTCCGCATGCGACGACGGTGATGCTGGCGCATCGGGCGGCGCCGTTCGTGCTGTCCTGAGCTTCCGGATCACCGCGAGCTGGCGCCCGTCGCGGCCGGGGGCCCACAGGCCGATCAGCACGGCCGCGACGATGATCACGACGGCCAGCGACAGCAGCGAGGCCTGTAGGCCCTGCACGAACGCGCCGCGGCTGATCTCGAGCAACTGGGCGCCCTGTTCGCCGAGGCGCTCGGCGACGGACATGGACTCCCCGAGGGACCGTGACGCGGCCTCGCGGATCGGCTCGGGATACGACTCGAGGTGCGGCGCAATGGCATTGGTGTACTGCGTGGCCAGCAGCGAGCCGGCCAACGCGATGCCGAGGGCGGCGCCGACCTCGCGGGTGGTGTCGTTGACCGCCGAGGCCACGCCCTGTTTGTCGTCGGGCACCGAGGTCATGATGGCCGCGGTGGTCGGCGCCACCGACATCCCGATGCCGGAACTGAGCACCACCAGCGGCCAGGCGAGATCCCAATAGGGCGAGTTGATTTCGAGTCCGCGCAGGGCCAGGTAGCCCGTGGCGGTCAGCAGCAGGCCGATGAAGACGACCAGCCGCAGGCCCACCCGCGGGGCATACCAGAACGAGGTCGCCGTCAGCAGCAGCATCGGGCCGCCCAGCGGTGAGATGGCCAGCGCGGTCTCGAGCGCGCTGTAGCCCATCACCAGCTGGATGTGCTGCATGATGACGAAGAAGAAGCCGAACAGCGCCAGGAACAGCACGGTGACGGTGGCGGCGCCGGTGGCGAAGTTGACGTCGCCGAACAGGCGGACGTCGAGCAGCGGATACTTCTGGCGCAGTTCGATGACGCCGAACGCGGCGGCCAGAAGGACGCCGGCGGCCAGGCAGCCGTAGACCAGCGGGTGGTCCCAGCCGTGCACGGGGGCTTCCAGGATGCCGAACACGAACGCCGCGACCGCCGCCCCGATGACGACGGCGCCGAGCCAGTCCAGCGGCTTGGGGTCGTCGTCGCGGGAACTGGGCATCGTCAGGGTCAGCGGGACCAGCAGCGCCGAGCAGATGGCGAAGGCCCAGAAGATCGACGGCCACGTCCAGAAGTGCAGCAAGATGCCGGAGCCGAGCATGCCGATCAGGCCGCCGACGCCGGAGACGCCGGCCCAGATCCCCACGGCCTTGGTCCGCTGGTCGGCCGGGAAGGCGGTGGTGATCAGCGAGAGGGTGGCCGGCATGATCAGCGCCGCGCCCGCCCCGGCGCCGGCGCGGGCCAGGATTAGCAGATCGGCACCGGTCCAGATCAGCGGCGCGGCCGAGGCCAGCGCGAAGACGACCAGCCCGGCGATGAACGCGCCGCGGCGGCCGTAGCGGTCCCCGATGGCGCCGGCGGGCAGCAGCAGACAGGCCAGCACCAGCGTGTAGCTGTCCACGATCCAGGTGAGTTGGGTCTGGGTGGCCGAGGTCTCGACGGCGATGTCGCCGAGCGCGGTGTTCAGCGCCACCATCGAGGACATCACCAGCGCGACGCCGAAGCAGGCCAGCGTCAGGGTCCACAGCCTTGCGCGAGTCGAGAGCCCCGCCGTCGCCGGGTCGGTAGTCTGATCTGGCTGGGTGGATGTGTCGACCACTGTCGGACGCCCCCTTCAGCGGCAGGTGAACTTTCGAGACTAACAGTCTTGTAGCGTGGTGGACAATTTGCTGGACAAGGACGAACGCACGAACGGCTCCGGACGCACCGATCCGCGGCCGGCGCGCTCCCGCGCGCGGTTGTTGGACGCGGCCACGGCGCTGTTGCGCGCCGGTGGGCCCAGCGCGGTGACCGTGGACGCGGTGCTGCGCGGGGCCAACGTCGCCCGGGCCACCCTGTATCGGCACTTTCCCAGCGGCAACGACCTGCTGGCCGCGGCCTTCCAGAGCCTGATCCCGCCGGCCCCGATGCCGCCCGAGGACGGTGCGTTGCGGGACCGGCTGATGGCACTGATGGAGGCCTGGGCCGACCACATCGCGGAGGCGCCCGCGCTGCTGACCGCGATGAACTGGCTGGCGCTGGGCCGGGATCTGGACCATATGCCGGCCGTCCAGGACGACCGTCGCGGCACCGCGGAAAACTCGGCCGACAGCGACGAGGTGCGCACGCTGCGCGAGCGGATCGCGCAGCAGTACGCCGCGCCCTTCGACGCCATCTTCGACAGCCCGCAGGCCACGGCCGAACTCGTCGAGTTCGACCGGGCCACGGCGATGACGTTGCTACTCGGTCCGCTGGTGACCGCCAAGCTCTCGACCCTGGCCGACGTCGACTACCGCGAGTGTGTGCGCGCGGCGGTCGACGGCTTCCTACACGTCTACGGCCGGTCGGTCAGCGCAGCGAATACCGAATAGGTAGGTGCTTGAGTCCGCCGACGAACACCGTCGAGGTCAGTTCCGGCGCGCCGGCCAACTCGATCGAGTCCAGCCGCGGGAGCAGCTCGGTGAAGAAGCTGTTGATCTCCATGCGCGCCAGCGCGGCGCCCAGGCAGAAGTGCACGCCGTAGCCGAACGCCAGATGCTTGTTGGGGTCGCGGCCGACGTCGAAGGTGAACGGATCGTCGAAGACCTCCTCGTCCCGGTTCGCCGAAACGTAAGCGAGGTAGACGGACTCGCCCTCCTTGATCGGGACGCCGCGCACCTCGGTGTCGGCGGCCGCGGTCCGCATGAACTCCTTGACCGGGGTGGTCCAGCGGATCATCTCCTCGACGGCCAGCGGCATCAGGCTCATGTCGCCCTTCAGCCGGTCCAGCTGGTCGGGGTTGTCGATCAGCGCGCGTAACCCGCCGGCGATGGCGTGGCTGGTGGTGTCGTGCCCGGCGGTGGCCACGATCACGTAGTAGGACAGGCAGTCGACGTCGGAGAGCAGTTCCCCGTCGACGCGGCCGTTGGCGATCGCCGATGCCAGATCGTCGGTCGGGTTCGCCCGCCGGTCCTGGGTCAGCTTGTTGAAGTAGGCGAAGAAGTCCATCAGCGTCTGCAACTTCTCTTCCGGCGTGGAGCCGCGCTGGTACTCCTCCTCGTCGCCGCCGAACAGTTCCTGGGTCAGCTGCAGCATCCGGGGGAAGTCGGACTCGGGCAGGCCCAGCAGCGACATGATGACGTAGAGCGGGAAGTTGACGGACACCTCGGTGACGAAGTCGCACTCCGGTCCCACCTCGGCCATCTTGTCGACGTAGTGCTTGGCCAGCTCGTCGACGCGGCCCTGCAGCGCGCGCATTGCCTTGGGGCGGAACCAGTCCGCGCCGATGGCGCGCACCTTGCGGTGGTGCGGGTCGTCCATGTGGATCAGCGTGCGCAGGCCCATCCCCGCCTCCAGCTGCGCCTTGGCCAGGTCGTCGGCCTCGGCGGTCGCCAACAGCGGCCGGGGCTCGCTCAACCACAGGTCGTTGGCCCGCTCGATGTCCATGATGTCGGCGTGCTTGGTGACCGCGAAGAACGGCCGGTACGGCGGCTGATCCACCCACGCCACCGGGTTGTTCGCGCGCAGCCACGTCAGCGCCGCGTGCAACCGGTCGTCGTCGGCGTACGCCGACGGATCCGCGAAAACCTTTGCCGCCTCGTCCATTGTCCGAGTGGTCACCCGAAGCCTCCCTCGTCCGTAAGTGTCCTTACCGCGAGTGTGGCCGACGGGTGCGCCGCGTGCCCGGGTTTTCGCGAACCCGTCAGCGCAGCGAGTACCGGATGGGCAGGTGCTTGAGGCCGCCGACGAAGATCGTCGCCGAGTACTCCGGCTCGCCCGCCAACTCGATGGAGTCCAGGCGCGGGAGCAGCTCGGTGAACAGGCTGTTCATCTCCATCCGGGCCAGCGCGGCGCCCAGGCAGAAGTGCACGCCGTAGCCGAACGACAGGTGCTTGTTGGGGTCGCGCCCGACGTCGAAGGTGAACGGATCGTCGAAGATCTCCTCGTCCCGGTTGGCCGAGACGTAGGACAGGTACACCGACTCGCCCTTGGCGATCGGCACCCCGCGCACCTCGGTGTCGGCGGTCGCGGTCCGCATGAACTCCTTGACCGGCGTCGACCACCGGATCATTTCCTCGACGGCCTGCGGCATCAGGCTCATGTCGCCCTTCAGCCGGGCCAACTGGTCCGGGTTCTGGATCAGCGCGCCCAGCCCGCCCGAGATGGCGTCCTTGGTGGTGTCGTGGCCGGCGCTGGCGACGATCACGTAGTAGGACAGCGTGTCCATGTCGGACATCAGCTCGCCGTTGATCGTGCCGTTGGCGATGGCCGAGGCCAGGTCCCCGGTCGGGTTTTCTCGCCGCGACTTGGTCAGCGCGCTGAAGTAGGTGAAGAAGTCCAACAGGACTGCCATCAGGTCCTCGGTGGTGCCCTCGCCGCGCTGATGTTCGGCATCCTCGCCGCCGAACATCTCCTGGGTCAGCTTGAGCATGCGCGGGAAGTCCTCCTCGGGGAGGCCGAGCAGCGACAGGATCACGTACAGGGGGTAGTTGATCGCGATGTCGGTGACGAAGTCGCATTCGGGACCGATCTCGACCATCCGGTCGACGTAGCGCTTGGCCAACTCGTCGACGCGCACCTTCAGGTCGCGCATCGCCTTGGGCCGGAACCAGTCGGCGCCGATCTTGCGGACGTCGCGGTGGTGCGGGTCGTCCATGTGGATGAGCGTGCGCAGGCCGATCCCGGCCTCCTGGTCCCGCTTGATCGCGTCCTCGGCCTCGGCCGGCAGCAGCAGCGGCCGCGGACCGCTGATCCACAGCTCGTTGTCGCGCTCGATGTCCATGATGTCGGCGTGCTTGGTGATGCCCCAGAACGGCCGGTACGGGGGGCTGTCCACCCAGGTGACCGGCTCGTTGGCGCGCAGCCACGTCAACGCCTCGTGCAGGCGGTGGTTGTCGGCGTAGGCGGTGGGGTCGGCCAGGACCCGCCCCTGCTCACTGGCTTGGCGGGCGGTCGTCGGGCTGGTCAATTCGCGCTCCTCGCGGTCCGTTCACAAAAAACTTGACGGGTGTCAGGTACCAGTCTGGCCGATGGTTCGCGATCGGGGAAGTCGATCGAAGGTAGGTGGCGCGGCGGACTCCGGGTTTCAACCCTGGGGGTGAGCGCGTCAAGTTTGTTCTTTGAGTGGCCACTGGCATGTGCGTTCTGGCGTGTCGACCCATTAGGTAGGTGCAGCCTGTCTGATGTTGTCGGTTGTGGGTGTTACGTTGCGAACGAATGCGAATATCGCGTTCCAGTGCGCATATCACGTGGTGTGGTGCCCGAAGTACCGCCGGAAGGTGATCGGTGGCCGGATGGAAGTCCGCTTGAAGGAGATCATCGCCGAGGTGATCACCGAGAAGGGGGCGTGGTTGATCGAGATGGAGACCATGGCTGATCACGTGCATCTGTTGGTGGAGGTGGACCCGCAGTTTGGGGTGCACAAATTGGTGAAGGCTATCAAGGGCCGCTCGTCGCGGGTGCTACGCGAGGAATTCCCGTGGCTGAAATCGCGGTTGCCGTCGTTGTGGACGAATTCGTACTTCGTGGCCACGGTGGGCGGGGCGCCGTTATCGGTGATCAAACGCTATGTCGAGGCGCAGAAGGACCGCTGAGCCATGTTGACGGGGCGGCGGTTTCGGGTCGAGTTCAGCGGCGAGCAGGCTGAGTTCGCCGAGCGGATTGGGGCGGTGTGCCGGGCGGTGTTCAACACCGGGTTGGAGCAGCGCCGTGAGTATCGCCGTCGTGGGGCGTGGATGAATTACGGGCCGCAGGCCAAGGAGTTGGCCGAGGCGAAGGCTGAGCATCGGTGGTTGAAAGATGTTCCGGGGCATTGTTTGCAGCAGACGTTGATGGATCTGGATCGGGCGTGCCGTGAGCATGGCACCTTCAGGGTGCGGTGGCGTTCGGGTCGTCGGTGGGCGCCGTCGTTCCGGTTCCCCGAGGGCAACAAGATGGCCGTGGAGAAGCTCAACCGTCGCCACGGCCGGATCAAGTTGCCCAAGCTGGGCTGGGTGAAGTTCCGCGCGGGCCGCAGCCTCGACGGTGAGACCCTCCGTTCGGCCACCCTGTCCCGAGAGGGCCGGCATTGGTTCCTGTCGGTGCTGGTCGACGACGGCCGTCAGACCCCCGAGGCCCATGTGTCGCCGGGTAGTGCGGTGGGGGTGGACCGCGGTGTCGCGGTGGCGGTCGCGACCAGCGGCGGCGAGCTGATCGACAGTCAGTTTGTGGCCCCTGGGGAGCGTCGCCGGGGGATAGCGTTGCAGCGCAAGTTGTCGCGGTGCGCGAAACGCTCGACCAATCGGGACAAGACTCGCGCGGCGTTGGCGGCGGTGCGGGCCCGGGAGCGGCGGCGGCGTCTGGACTTCGCCGCTCAGGTCGCGCACCGGCTCGCGGTCGCCAACGCGGTGGTGGTGCTCGAAGACCTCAAGATCACACAGATGACGAAATCGGCGAAAGGAACGATCGAATCGCCCGGGCGCAACGTGGCAGCCAAGTCCGGGCTCAACCGCGCCATCTTGTCCAAAGGGTGGCATCAGTTCGCGTTGGCACTGGCTTCGGCGGCCCGCTACACCGGGACCACCGTGGTGAAGGTGCCGGCGGCCTACACATCGCAACGCTGCTCAGCGTGTGGGCATGTGGACCCGAAATCCCGTGAGAGCCAAGCGGTGTTCCGGTGCACCCACTGCCCGCATCATGAGCATGCGGATGTCAACGCCGCCAAGAATATTCTGGCCGCAGGGCTTGCGGTCACCGCCTGTGAAGACCAATCGAGGCCCGCGGGCCGAGCGCGGTCACCGAAGCAGGAACCAGCAGGAAACCGCGAGGAATTACTGCTCCAACCCACCACTGCTGCACCCGCAGCATGAACCGGTTGGAATCCCCCGGCTTCAGCCGCGGGGAGGACGTCAATTGCAAACTGGGGACTTTGGTCCGCGGAAGGGGCCTTCGAAGGGACCTTGGAAGGGGCCCGGAATCGGCCGTGGAAAGGACCTCGTCGTTCCGGGCCCGGAACCGGCGGCGCGTACGCTGAATTTTCGTGCCGCTGCGATTCCTGGGCGCGCTGGCGTTGTCCGCGTTGCTGCTACTGACGGGCTGCGCCGCCGGCGCCCAGCCCGGACCGGAGGCGGCGCCAGGTCTGGAGGCCGGCGTCGTCGACACCACGGCCGGCACGGTGCGCGGTCAGGTGGCACCGGGCTACCAACTCTTCGAGGGCATTCCCTACGCCGCGGCACCGGTGGGCCCGCTGCGCTGGCAGCCGCCGCGCCCGCCGCAGCCGTGGGCCGGCATGCGCGACGCCAGCAGCCCCGGCCCGCGCTGCATCCAGGACGTCGCCCTGGACCCCGGCTCCGGCCAGGACTATTCCGAGGACTGCCTGTCGCTCAACGTCTGGACCCCCGAGGGGGCCGAGCAACGCCCGGTCATGGTGTGGATCCACGGCGGCGGCTTCGCCAACGGCAGCGGCGACCAGTACGACGCCAAGTGGTTGGTGACCGGCGGTGACATCGTCGTGGTCACGCTGAACTACCGGCTGGGTGCCCTGGGCTTCCTCGCGCATCCGGCCGTCGGCGACGGCAACTACGGGCTGGCCGACCAGCAGGCCGCGCTGCGCTGGGTGCGCGACAACATCGCCCGGTTCGGCGGCGATCCGGACCGGGTGACGATCGCGGGGGAGTCCGCCGGTGCGGTGTCGGTCTGCGACCATCTCGTCGCGCCTGATTCCGCGGGACTGTTCGACGCCGCGATCATCCAGAGCGGCCCGTGTCAGCAGCAACCCGAACTGCCCGCGGCGCGCGCGGCCAGCATCGACTACGCCCGCTCGGTGGGTTGCGCGGATCCCGCGACGGCCGCGCGGTGCCTGCGGGGGTTGCCGCCCGAGGAGCTCGAGGGTTCACCGCGCTACGCCTGGATCGGTGACGCCGGCCTCAGCGGCCCGGTGATCGGCACCGAGGATCTGCCGGTCGACCCCGTCGACGCCCTGGGCACCCCGCGCGCGGCCCGGGTGCCCGTGCTGATCGGGACCACGCGTGACGAGTTCACCTTGTTCACCGCGCTGGAGTACCTGCGCACCGGGCAGTCGCCGACGGTCGGGGAGTACCCGGGGCAGCTGGCCGAGATCTTCGGGGTGGACGCCGGGGCGGTCGCGGCGCGGTATTCCCCCGACCGATTCGGCGGCAACGTCGCCCTGGCCTACTCGGCGGCGGTGACCGACGGGATGTTCGCCTGCGTCGCCGACCGGATGGCCGCCCAGCTGTCCCGAGGCGTCGACCCCGCACCGGTCTACGCCTACGAGTTCAGCGACCGCAGCGCGCCCGCGCCCGACCCGTTGCGCACCGTGCCGTTCCCGGTGGGCGCCAGCCACTCGCTCGAGTTGCGCTATCTGTTCGACGTCGGCGGGGCGCCGCCGCTGGATCCCGCCCAGCGCGCACTGTCGGCGGAGATGGTCGAGTTCTGGACGGAGTTCGTCAGCACCGGCGCGCCGGCCGACGCCGACTCCGAGGCCGATGCGCCACGCTGGCCCGCGGTGCGCGACGGCGCCGATCCACGAATGTCGTTGCAGACCGGGGGAAGTCGCGTGACGAACACCTTTGACGCCGAGCACCACTGCGAGTTCTGGTCGGGCTTGCAGCGGTAGCCCCGGCTGGCCTCAGGCCGGCGTCACCCAGGTGGTGATGTCGGCGTGCACCACCTCGCTACCCGCGCGGTCGGTGATGCGCACTGCGACGACGACGTCGGTCCCCTCGGTGATCGCGTCGAAATCCGGCGGGTCCAGGCGCGCGGTGGCCCGCAACGCGGTGGTGGCCTTGGCCAGATACGCCACCGACATGCCTTTCGGGATCCAGCGGTGGGTGCGCGGCACCGTCGCCTCCATCGCCATGCCCATCGCGACCTCGGCGGCATTGCACGCGGCGATGGCGTGCACGGTGCGCAGATGGTTGTGCACGAAGAACCACTTCGGCACCGTCACCTCGGCCAGGCCGGGTTCCATCCGCTCGACGTGCGGCAGGACCGAGGCGAAGTAGGGGACCCGCAGCATGGCCGCCGCGGAGAACAGGCGAGTGCCGCCGGGTCGGTCCCGCAGGCGTTGCCACATCCGGAAAGTGCCGGTGGATTGCGCGCTGACCTGCGACATGCCGCTACCTTACCGCCCGGTAAGGTAGCGTCGGAAGGGCGTCGCCACTGGGGCCCGCCGAGTCCGGACCGCGGCCCGTTTCCCGGTTCCGCCAGGGATTTGGCTGACATGCGATCTTCAGGCATACTATTCGGGTTGCCCTGAGCCAGGACTGGCCCAGGGCAGACCAGCGCCCGCCACGGGCGCGTCCGGTCCCATCTTCGATCGCGGCGAGAAATCTCAGCCCGGACGAGGCTGCGTAGGGCGACACGCCCGACCGCGGGGGCCGGTGAACCAGAGACAGGTAAACAGCGGCGGCACAAGAGCGCGACCAGCGTTCGAGCACCACAGTTTGAGCTCGACCGGGTTCCCGACGACGGGCCCGGTCATGACAGTGAGGTAGGAGAAGCGTGGCGGGACAGAAGATCCGCATCAGGCTCAAGGCCTACGACCACGAGGCGATCGACGCCTCGGCGCGCAAGATCGTGGAAACGGTCACCCGTACCGGCGCCAGTGTGGTCGGGCCGGTGCCGCTGCCCACCGAGAAGAACGTGTACTGCGTCATCCGCTCCCCGCATAAGTACAAGGACTCGCGGGAGCACTTCGAGATGCGGACGCACAAGCGGTTGATCGACATTCTCGACCCGACGCCCAAGACCGTTGACGCTCTGATGCGCATCGATCTGCCGGCCAGTGTCGACGTGAACATCCAGTAGGAGACCAGAACAAGATGGCTAGAAAAGGCATTCTGGGCACCAAGCTGGGCATGACGCAGGTGTTCGACGAGAACAACAAGGTCGTTCCCGTCACGGTCGTCAAGGCTGGTCCCAATGTTGTGACGCGCATCCGCACCCCGGAGCGCGACGGTTACAGCGCCGTGCAGCTCGCCTACGGCGAGATCAGCCCGCGCAAGGTGAACAAGCCCGTCACCGGTCAGTACGCCGCCGCCGGGATCAACCCGCGCCGGCACCTCGCCGAGCTCCGCCTCGACGACGAGACCGCCACCGCCGAGTACGAGGTGGGCCAGGAGCTGACCGCCGAGATCTTCGCCGACGGCACCTACGTCGACGTGACCGGCACCAGCAAGGGCAAGGGCTTCGCCGGCACCATGAAGCGCCACGGATTCAGCGGTCAGGGCGCCAGCCACGGCACCCAGGCCGTGCACCGTCGGCCCGGTTCGATCGGTGGCTGCGCCACCCCGGGCCGTGTCTTCAAGGGCACTCGCATGTCGGGCCGGATGGGCAACGACAACATCACCACGCAGAACCTGAAGGTGCACAAGGTCGACGCCGAAAACGGCGTGCTGCTGATCAAGGGCGCCATCCCGGGACGCAACGGCGGTCTGGTCATGGTTCGCACCGCGATCAAACGAGGTGAGAAGTAGACATGGCGTTCACAATTGACGTGCTTGCCCCCGGCGGCAAGAAGGACGGCAGCGTCGAGTTGCCGGCCGAGCTGTTCGACGTCGAGCCGAACATCTCGCTGATGCACCAGGTGGTCATCGCGCAGCTCGCGGCCGCTCGCCAGGGCACGCACTCGACGAAGACCCGCGGCGAGGTCCGCGGCGGCGGCAAGAAGCCGTACCGCCAGAAGGGCACCGGCCGCGCCCGCCAGGGCTCGATCCGCGCCCCGCAGTACACCGGCGGTGGCACGGTGCACGGCCCCAAGCCGCGCGACTACAGCCAGCGCACCCCGAAGAAGATGATCGCCGCCGCCCTGCGCGGGGCACTCTCGGACCGGGCGCGCAACCAGCGCATCCACGCGGTCACCGAGCTGGTGAGCGGTCAGACCCCGTCGACCAAGGGCGCGCGGACGTTCCTGGAGTCGCTGACCGATCGCAAGAAGGTGCTCGTGGTGATCGGCCGGACCGACGAGGTCGGCGCCAAGAGCGTGAACAATCTGCCTGGCGTGCACGTGATCTCGCCGGATCAGTTGAACACCTACGACGTGCTCAACGCCGACGATCTGGTGTTCTCGGTGGAGGCTCTGAACAGCTTCATCGAGGCCAACTCTGCGCGGACCGAGAAAGAAGAGGTGTCGGCCTGATGGCAACCGTGACTGACCCCCGCGACATCATCCTGGCTCCGGTCATCTCCGAGAAGTCCTACGGACTGATCGAGGACAACGTGTACACCTTCGTGGTGCACCCGGACTCGAACAAGACGCAGATCAAGATCGCCATCGAAAAGATCTTCAAGGTCAAGGTCGACTCGGTGAACACCGCCAACCGGCAGGGCAAGCGCAAGCGCACCCGCACCGGCTACGGCCAGCGCAAGAGCACCAAGCGCGCGATCGTGACGCTGGCCGCCGGCAGCAAGCCGATTGACCTGTTCGGAGCCCCGGCCTGACCGCCGGCTAGGACGCAGAGACCCAGAAAGACTTAGTAGACATGGCAATTCGCAAGTACAAGCCGACGACCCCCGGTCGCCGCGGTGCCAGCGTCTCCGATTTCGCCGAGATCACTCGCGACCACCCGGAGAAGTCGCTGGTTCGTCCGCTGCACGGCAAGGGCGGGCGTAACGCGCACGGCCGGATCACCACCCGGCACAAGGGCGGTGGCCACAAGCGTGCCTACCGCGTGATCGACTTCCGTCGCCACGACAAGGACGGCATCAACGCCAAGGTCGCCCACATCGAGTACGACCCCAACCGCACCGCGAACATCGCGCTGCTGCATTTCCTCGACGGCACCAAGCGCTACATCATCGCGCCGGAGGGCCTCAAGCAGGGCGACGTCATCGAGTCGGGCGCCAACGCCGACATCAAGCCGGGCAACAACCTGCCGCTGCGCAACATCCCCGCCGGCACCGTGATCCACGCCGTGGAGCTGCGGCCCGGCGGCGGCGCGAAGCTCGCCCGCTCGGCCGGTGTCAGCATCCAGCTGCTCGGTAAGGAAGGCACCTACGCCTCGCTGCGTATGCCGTCCGGCGAGATCCGCCGCGTCGACGTGCGCTGCCGCGCCACCGTCGGCGAGGTGGGCAACGCCGAGCAGGCGAACATCAACTGGGGCAAGGCCGGCCGGATGCGGTGGAAGGGCAAGCGCCCCTCGGTCCGCGGTGTCGTGATGAACCCGGTCGATCACCCGCACGGCGGTGGTGAGGGTAAGACCTCCGGTGGCCGCCACCCGGTGAGCCCGTGGGGCAAGCCCGAGGGCCGCACCCGCAAGCCCAACAAGCCGAGCGACAAGCTCATCGTCCGACGCCGGCGCACCGGCAAGAAGCGCTAGGAGTACATAGCGATGCCACGCAGCCTGAAGAAGGGCCCGTTCGTCGACGACCATCTGTTGAAGAAGGTCGACGTGCAGAACGAGAAGAACACCAAGCAGGTCATCAAGACCTGGTCCCGTCGGTCGACCATCATCCCCGACTTCATCGGCCACACCTTCGCCGTCCACGACGGCCGCAAGCACGTGCCGGTGTTCGTCACCGAATCGATGGTTGGGCACAAGCTCGGCGAGTTCGCCCCGACGCGGACCTTCAAGGGTCACATCAAGGACGACCGGAAGAGTAAGCGGCGATGAGCACTGCAACAGTTACTGAGTACCCGTCCGCGACGGCCAAGGCGCGGTTCGTCCGCGTCTCGCCGACCAAGGCCCGTCGAGTGATCGACCTGGTCCGCGGCAAGTCCGTCGCCGAGGCGCTCGACATCCTGCGGTGGGCACCGCAGGCCGCCAGCGACCCGGTCGCCAAGGTGATCGCCAGCGCGGCCGCCAACGCGCAGAACAACGACGGCCTGGACCCGGCGACCCTGGTGGTCGCCACCATCCACGCCGACGAGGGGCCGACCGCCAAGCGCATCCGGCCGCGCGCCCAGGGCCGTGCCTTCCGGATCCGCAAGCGCACCAGCCACATCACGGTGATCGTCGAGAGCCGTCCGGACAACAAGAAGAACGCCGGGACCTCGGCCAGCGCCGCGCGGTCGCGTCGGGCGCAGGGCAGCAAGGCTGCCGGTGCGAAGAAGGCCACGAAGCCGGCTGCGAAGACCACCGCTACGACCGAGGCTTCTGACGAAGCGAAGGGAGGCTCGCAGTAGTGGGCCAGAAGATCAACCCCCACGGCTTCCGGCTCGGCATCACCACCGATTGGAAGTCCCGGTGGTACGCCGACAAGCAGTACGCCGACTACGTCAAGGAAGACGTGGCGATCCGCAAGCTGCTGGCCACCGGCCTGGAGCGCGCCGGCATCGCCGACGTCGAGATCGAGCGGACCCGGGACCGGGTGCGCGTCGACATCCACACCGCACGTCCGGGCATCGTCATCGGCCGGCGCGGCACCGAGGCCGACCGCATCCGCGGCGACCTGGAGAAGCTGACCGGCAAGCAGGTCCAGCTCAACATCCTCGAGGTCAAGAACCCCGAGTCGGTCGCGCAGTTGGTGGCCCAGGGTGTCGCCGAGCAGCTGAGCAACCGCGTGGCGTTCCGCCGCGCGATGCGCAAGGCGATCCAGTCGGCCATGCGTCAGCCCAACGTCAAGGGAATCCGGGTGCAGTGCTCGGGCCGCCTCGGTGGCGCCGAGATGAGCCGCTCGGAGTTCTACCGCGAGGGCCGCGTCCCGCTGCACACGCTGCGGGCCGACATCGACTACGGCCTGTACGAGGCCAGGACCACCTTCGGCCGGATCGGCGTGAAGGTATGGATTTACAAGGGTGACGTCGTCGGCGGCAAGCGTGAGCTGCCCGTGTCGGCGCCGGCCGGTGACCGTCCCCGTCGGGAACGCCCGTCGGGCAGCCGGCCGCGCCGCAGCGGTGCCTCGGGCACCACCGCGACGAGCACCGATGCCGGCCGCGCCGCGTCCGAGGCGCCGGTGGCCACCGAAGCACCGGCGGCCGGGGCTGCGCCGGCACAGCCAGAAGCAACGGAGAGCTGAGTCATGTTGATTCCGCGTAAGGTCAAGCACCGCAAGCAACATCACCCGAGGCAGCGGGGTCTCGCCAGTGGCGGCACCACCGTGAGCTTCGGCGAGTACGGGATCCAGGCGCTCGAGCATGCCTACATCACCAACCGGCAGATCGAGTCGGCCCGTATCGCCATCAACCGCCACATCAAGCGCGGCGGCAAGGTCTGGATCAACATCTTCCCGGACCGCCCGCTGACCAAGAAGCCTGCCGAAACCCGGATGGGTTCCGGTAAGGGTTCGCCCGAGTGGTGGGTGGCCAACGTCAAGCCGGGTCGCGTGCTCTTCGAGCTGAGCTACCCGGACGAGAAGACCGCACGGGAAGCGCTGACCCGTGCAATCCACAAGTTGCCGATCAAGGCACGCATCGTGACCCGAGAGGAGCAGTTCTGATGGCAGTGGGAATTTCCGCTGGCGAACTGCGCGAGCTCACCGACGACGAGCTGACCGACCGCCTGCGCGAATCGAAGGAAGAGTTGTTCAACCTGCGGTTCCAGAACGCCACCGGGCAGCTCAACAACAACCGTCGGCTGCGCACGGTGCGACAGGAAATTGCGCGCGTCTACACGGTGTTGCGCGAACGTGAACTGGGTCTGGCCGCCGGGCCCGTTGGTGAGGATTCGTAATGGCAGAAGTATCAGAAGCTAAGGGTCCCAAGCGTACCCCGCGCACCGAGCAGCCCCGCGGCCGTCGCAAGACCGCCATCGGCTACGTGGTGAGCGACAAGATGCAGAAGACCATCGTCGTCGAGCTGGAATCTCGCAAGAGCCACCCGCTCTACGGCAAGATCATCCGGACCACCAAGAAGGTCAAGGCCCACGACGAGAACGGGGACGCCGGTATCGGCGACCGCGTCTCGTTGATGGAGACCCGCCCGATGTCGGCCACCAAGCGGTGGCGCCTCGTCGAGGTGCTGGAGAAGGCCAAGTAGCCAAACCTCCAGTGCCGTAGGGCACTTGACGCGCAGAACCCCCGCACGCCCACGAGGCGGCGGGGGTTTTTGCAATCTGGCGAATTGTGGCTTGCGGTGGTTTCTCTCATCGCAGCGCCGAGAGTGGGTGCCAGGTACGACCGGTCAGCAGCACGATGCCGGCTGCGGTGGGAATTGCAGCAGATCGGCGGCCCGCAGAGAGTAGTGTCCGAACCGGTTCGGGACGGTCATCGAGGTTGGGGGCGGGCAATGGCTGCTGAGTTCAACGGCAGGATCGAGCTGGATATCCGCGACTCCGAGCCGGATTGGGGCCCGTACGCGGCGCCGACGGCACCCGAGGGCGCGCCCAACGTGCTCTATCTGGTGTGGGACGACGTCGGCATCGCGACCTGGGACTGCTTCGGCGGGCTGGTCGACATGCCCAACATGAGCCGCATCGCCGAACGCGGCGTGCGGCTTTCGCAGTTCCACACCACCGCGTTGTGCTCGCCGACGCGGGCGGCGCTGCTCACCGGCCGCAACGCCACCACCGTCGGCATGGCGACGGTCGAGGAGTTCACCGACGGCTTCCCCAACTCCAGCGGCCGCATCCCCAACGAGACCGCGCTGCTGTCGGAGGTGCTCGCCGAGCGCGGCTGGAACACCTACTGCGTCGGCAAGTGGCATCTGACCCCGCTGGAGGAGTCCAATCTGGCTGCCAGCAAGCGACATTGGCCGCTGGGCCGAGGCTTCGAACGGTTCTACGGCTTCCTGGGCGGCGAGACCGACCAGTGGTATCCCGACCTGGTGTACGACAACCACCCGGTGCCCGCCCCGGCGACCCCCGAGGACGGTTACCACCTGTCGAAGGACCTCGCCGACAAGGCCATCGAGTTCATCCGCGACGCCAAGGCGATCGCCCCGGACAAGCCGTGGTTCTCCTACCTGTGTCCGGGCGCCGGCCACGCCCCGCATCACGTGTTCGCCGACTGGGCCGACCGCTACCGGGGCCGCTTCGACATGGGCTACGAGCGTTATCGCGAGATCGTGCTGGAGAACCAGCGGCTGATGGGCCTGGTGCCGCCGGACACCGAACTGTCCCCGCTGAATCCCTACGAGGACGTCACCGGACCCGACGGCCAACCGTGGCCGCAGCAGGACACGGTGCGGCCGTGGGACTCGCTGAACGACGACGAGAAGCGGTTGTTCTGCCGGATGGCCGAGGTGTTCGCGGGCTTCCTGAGCTATACCGACGACCAGATCGGACGCCTCCTGGACTATCTCGAGGACTCCGGTCAGTTGGACAACACCATCATCGTGGTGATCTCCGACAACGGCGCCTCCGGGGAGGGCGGCCCGAACGGTTCGGCCAACGAGGTCAAGTTCTTCAACGGCTACGTCGACAGCATCGAGGAAAGCCTGCGCTACTACGACGAACTGGGCACGCCGTCCACCTACGGGCACTATCCGATCGGCTGGGCGATGGCGTTCAACACGCCCTACAAGCTCTACAAGCGCTACGCCTCGCACGAGGGCGGCATCGCCGACCCGGCAATCATCTCGTGGCCGAAAGGCATTGCGGCCCAGGGCGAGACCCGCGACGTCTACGTCAACGTCTGCGACGTCACCCCGACGGTCTTCGACCTGCTCGGGATCACCCCGCCGGCCACCGTGCGGGGCATCCCGCAAAAGCCGTTGGACGGAGTCAGTTTCGCGGCGATGCTCAAGGATCCGGGATTCCCCACCGGCAAGGACACCCAGTTCTACTCGATGCTGGGCACGCGCGGGATCTGGCACAAGGGGTGGTTCGCCAACGCGGTGCACCCCGCGGCGCCGTCCGGCTGGGGCAACTTCGACGCCGACCGCTGGGAGCTGTTCCACCTCGAAGCGGACCGCAGCCAATGCCACGACCTGGCCGAGCAGCATCCCGAGCGGCTCGAGGAACTCAAGGCGCTGTGGTTCAGCGAGGCCGCCAAGTACAACGGTCTGCCGCTGGCCGACCTCGACGTCTTCGCCATGTTCGGGCGCTGGCGGCCCTATCTGGTGGGGGACCGGCAGCGGTTCACCTACTACCCGGGCGCCGCCGAGGTGGGACCCGGCGCGGGCGTCGAACTGCGCGGGCAGACGTTCTCGGTGCTGGTCGAGGTGT
>Ga0265293_10001323_pt1 | contig 54243 bp, 36 predicted proteins | sample Munlanlewell138R_FD_192505 | JGI IMG/M metagenome (GOLD analysis project Ga0265293, IMG submission 192505) | Leachate microbial communities from a municipal landfill in Southern Ontario, Canada - Leachate well 138R | ecosystem: Engineered > Solid waste > Landfill > Unclassified | place: Canada... | reverse complement strand
AAAAAGGCACCTGCCAAAGCGACTCCGGTGAAAAAAGCGCCCGTCAAAAAAGCGCCCGCTAAAAAGGCACCTGCCAAAGCGACTCCGGTGAAAAAAGCGCCCGTCAAAAAAGCACCCGTCAAAAAAGCACCCGCTAAAAAGGCACCTGCCAAAAAAGCACCTGCCAAGGCCCAGCGCAGCCGATAGCGCGTCCATTGCATGAGCGATACACCCAGTAGGCGCACCTTCCTCCGCAACACCCTCATCGGATGTGCCGGGGCCACGGGCCTCACCTCCGGGGCATTTTTACTGCGCGACGAGGGACGCCATGCACAACCCCGCGAGGCCACCCTCGTGCGCCAAGTGCGCGACTACACCGCACAACCCGCCCCCGCGCCGCAGCTCATCATCGCCACGGGCCCCCCCGAAGCCGCCATCCAAAAGGCCATCGACGCCCTAGGAGGCATGGCGCAATTCATCCGTCCCAACGAGCACGTCGTCATCAAGCCCAACATCGGCTGGGACCGCACCCCCCTGCAGGCGGCCAACACCAACCCCATCCTCGTCGCTGCCCTGGTGCGCCTGTGCTTCGCCGCTGGCGCCGCGCGCGTCGTGGTCACCGACAACAGTTGCAACGACCCCGCCCGCTGCTTCACGCGCTCCGGCATCTGGAAGCACGCCGAAGAGGCCGGCGCCGAAGTCATTCTCCCCGCCCCCCATCGCTTTCGCACCATCGACATCGGCGGCGCGGTGCTGGGCAAAATGCCGGTGCTCATGCCCGCCATCTCGGCGCACCGCTTCATCAACGTGCCCATCGCCAAACACCACGGCTTCTCCCACTTCACCGGCGCCATGAAAAATCTCTACGGCATACTCGGCGGACGCCGCAACCGACTACACCAGCGCATCGACGAATCCATCGCCGACCTCGCCGACTTCATCCGCCCCACCCTCACCGTCATGGACGCCACCCGCGTGCTCTTCCGCAACGGCCCCCAAGGTGGCGACCTCGCCGACACCCGCGCCGTGGGCCAGGTCATCGTCTCCACCGATCCCGTGGCGGTCGATGCCTACGCCTGCACCCTCGTCGATGTGCCCGCCGACAAGCTCCCCTACCTCGCCTTGGGAATGCAGCGCGGATTGGGCACCGCCGACCTATCGAAAATCACCCAAAAAGAGGTGCGCTGAAGTGGCCGAAACACCGCAAAAAACACTGCCGAAATGGCGCCGCTGGCGCATGGCCCGCCGCATCTCCCAGGGGTTGTTTCTCGCCCTGTTTCTGCTGCTGATCTTTGCCACCGCTGGCCTCACCGGTGCGGGATTCGATGCCCAAAGCGCCGCGGACATCCCCTGGCCCGTCGAAGCCTTTCTCAACCTCGACCCCTTCATCGCGCTGCTCGTCGCCCTCGCCACAGTCACCGTCCCGGCCACCTTGCTGTTCAGCCTCATCGTCCTGGTCATCGCGCTGTTCACCGGACGCTCCTTCTGCGGCTGGGTCTGCCCCATGGGCACCCTCAACCACGCCGTCTCCGAAACGGCTCCGGGGCTCTCCGCCGCCAAAAAAATAAAGGCCAACCAGCCCGCGCGCCCGCGCCACTTCAAATACTTCTTGCTCCTCTTCTCCTTGGGGGCGGCCTTCTTCGGCTCGGCCCTGGGCGGGCTCTTCGATCCCATCTCCTTGGTGACCCGCGGCGTCGCACTCACGCTGCTGCCCATCTTTAATTTCCTCGCGTCGCTCCTCATCGAAACCACCGCTGGCACCGCCAGCCACACCGCGCAACAGCTCTCCGACAGCGCCCACGACCTCCTATCGGGCATCGTGGTCCACGCCAATGGGCTGCTGGTCTTGGGCGGCATTTGGCTCACGCTCATCTTCGCGGCCATCCTCTTTGCCAACCGCTATGTCCCCCGGCTCTGGTGCCGCTGGATCTGCCCCTTGGGCGCCTTGCTCGGCCTGGCCGGACGCTTTGGCATCCTCGCCCTGCACAAAGACGAAAGCCGCTGCACCCAGTGCAAACGCTGCGAAAAAATATGCTCGGGAGCGGCCTCCCCCATGCCCGGAAAGCCCTGGCTGCGCGCCGAGTGCGACCTGTGCCTCAACTGCGTGGCGGTCTGTCCCGAAAATGCGCTGTCGTTTGGCCGGGTGCGCCCCCGCGCCCACCCGCAACGCGAAGAAGCCCCGCACCCCAACCTGAAACGCCGCCACGTGTTGACCAGCGCCGCCGCGGGAATGCTGGCCGTCCCTGCGCTGCGCTCCGGCAGCATTACATCGTCCCAAGGACGCCCCCACCCCGACTGCATCCGCCCGCCCGGCGCCATGGCCGAAGACGATTTCCTCGCCCGATGCATTCGCTGCGGACAGTGCATGAAAATTTGCCCCACCAACGCGCTGCACCCCGCCTTTGACGAAGCCGGACTCGAAGGCCTGTGGTCGCCCGTCCTCATTCCCCGCATCGGCGCCTGCGAACCCACCTGCACGCTGTGCACGCAGGTTTGTCCCACCGGGGCCATCAAGCGCCTGCACGAAGACGACAAGACCGGGCAAAACGGCAAACAAATGGTCGTCATTGGCACGGCCTTCTTCGACCAGGGGCGCTGCCTACCCTGGGCCATGGGCACGCCCTGCACGGTGTGCGAGGAGTTCTGCCCGCAATCGCCCAAGGCCATCTGGCTCGAAGAAGTCGAGCGCGTCGTCAACGGCAAAACCGTGAAGCTCAAGCTGCCCTATGTCGACCCGTCGCGCTGCAGCGGGTGCGGGGCCTGCGAAAACGCCTGCCCCGTCAACGACCGCGCCGCCATTCGCGTTAGCAGCGCTGGCGAGACGCGCAATCCCAACAATCGCTTGTTGCTGTAAAAAATACGCAATGTTGTGAGGTGAACCGGCCGGTGCCAGTAGCGCGCCCGGTGGCAGGGAGAGGACCGGTGCCGGGAAGAACCGGTGGCTGACCGTTGCAAAAGTGAAGAAGCCATGTTGAGGGGTGAGGCCGCGGGTGAACCGCGGCCAGGGTGAGGGAAAGGACCGGTTACTTGCCGTTGACGAGCACGTAGAAGTCGCTGATCTTCAGTCCCGTGCCGCCGCTCATGATTTCAGCCCCCGCCTGTACGCTCTGCAGGTACATGCTGTTGCTGAGTTTGTCGGTGTTTTTCACCGCATCCGCGATGAAATCTTTCAGGTCAAAAGTCATGGAGCTGGTGTAACTGGAGCGCAGATAAGAAACGACGGGCTTGCCTTGGTGCTGGTTGCCCACAAAGCGATAGAAGAGCTGTCCATTGATGGTCGCTGTGCCGTCCGGGCACGAATCGACGCCCTGCGGCGCTTGGTTCGTACACGAATAGGATGTGGAGATGGGGTTGAAGCCATCGCGGCGATCCATCCAAACCATCAAGAACACGTCGGGGACACCTCCCGTATAATTGCTGTTGTGGGTGAAATAGACGTCGTAGGTGCTGACGAACTTGCCCGAAACAGACGTGGAGTTGGTGCTGAGGCCCGTGCAGAGCTCGTTGATGGAGGATATTTGGATGGGCATCTGGCTGTCCGGCGTGCCGGTTCCGTCGCCTTGGGCCTTGCCGCGGTACACCGATGGATAGGTTTTCACATCATTCTCCGCGCTAGCCTCTTGTTTGTTCATCGTAAAGACATTGCTGCCGCCGATGGTCATTTCCTGCGATCCTTCCCAGGCGCCCCAGGCATTGGTTTGGACTTTGTAGCCCTTGCCGCCAATGGAGATGGAAAAGGTTTCGAATTGCTTAGTGCTCGTATACGGACCGCCGGAAATCGTGCCGCCGCTCACGCCGCAGGTGGTGGTAGAGCCCGTGTCCTGGCCCGAGCCGGCGTTGGTGGTGATGCCCTGCAGGCAGAAATTGTAATTTTGCTCGGCTGCGGCGCCCGGCACCTGAACCATGATTTGCGCGATGGCCTCGCCCTTGTAAAAGGTGCCTTGGTCGTTCCAGCACTCGGTGTTGAAAGAGGTCCAGGGGATGGTCGCGTTGGTGGAACCCACCTTGGCGCACCAGCGGGTGTTGCCATCCTCGGTTTGAATTTGCACGCGCAGTGGCGGGTTGTTGCTGCTCACCTTCACCGTGATGCCCGTAGACGTGGGCACAACGGAGTTGACCGGTTTATTGTCGCCAGCGTTTTGGTTGAGGTTGATGCCCAGCAGCGCCGAGTTGCCGGTTCCCGCTGCCACGGTGCCGCTGACGCACAGATCGTCGCCAGCTTTCACAGCTTCGAAGTTGGCCGGAGTGATGGTCGATTTGTCGCCCACAGCCGCGGTCCAGGCATAGCCGTGGAATTCGCCGAACTCCACAAAGCCGCCCGCCACGACATTGAAACCCTCTACCGGGGTGGAGGGATTGCCGGTGTCGACGGTGCCGGTCTCGGTGTCAACGGGGCTGCCCGTGTCAATGGTGCCCGTATCGATGGGGCCGCCGCCCTCCGGGTAAATTTCGTTTAGGCAGAAATTAAAGGAAACCTTGTTCGCCTCGTCGCCGGGGACGAGCAGCATGACCTGCGTAATGGGGGTGATGCCGTCGTAGGCCGCGCCCGTGGTTTCCCAGCACTCGGTGCGCATCTCGCTCCAGGCAACCGAGTTGGCGCCGTTGTTGATGGCGACGCAGTAGTCTTTTCCGCCCGCCGTGACTTGCAACCGGATGGTGGAACCGCCGCTGTTGGAGATGTTTACATAGATGCCCGTCTCAGCACCCGGCGTCCAGGTGAGCGTCGGCGGGTTGTCGCCTTCGGCCTGGTTGACATTTAGGCCCAAAATACCCACGGAGCTATAGCTTTGCGCCAAAGAGCCATTGACGCAGAGCTTGTCCTCCAGGCCCGTTACCTGCGAAAAATCATTCGGCGTAATGGTGGCGCCTGTCACTTCGCCGCTGCTGGTCCAGGCATAACCCTTCCAGTCACCGGCGTATACATAACCGCCGCGCTTCACGTCGAACATTCCCACGCGGGGCCCCGTGTCGCCGGAATCGTTATTGTTGTTGTTATTATTATTGGTGTTGTTGTTATTAACGTTGTTGTTGTTAACGTTATTATTGTTATCGTTGTTGTTATTATTGGTGTTATTGTTTCCGGTGTTATTCCCGGTGTTGTCCCCGGTGTTATTCCCGGTGTTATTCCCGGTGTTGTCCCCCGTGTTATCCCCCGTGTTGTTCCCGGTATTGTTCCCGGTGTTGTTCCCGGTATTGTTGACAGTGTTGTTTCCGGTGTTGTCCCAGGGGCTGTCGAGATTGTTGTTGTTGTCGTAATTTGCGTCGTTGTAATTGTTGGTGCCGTCGGTGTTGTTGCCCGGAGCTAGCGGGCGAAACGCCTCGTTGTCATCGACGCAGGCCACGCCGAACAGGAGGCCTAGAGCCAACAAGGAGACCTGTAAAAATTTTCCTTTTTTGGTGCGCAACATGATCGTCCTTTCTGCTGGCGTTTTATGAAACAAGACCAGCAATATAATTTACAACCTAAATGTAATTCGCTTCATTGCTGGCGTTGTGTCCAAATCCGCTACAAGACATGTTCATTTTGCGCAGGATCACCAAAGAACATCCCTGTCCTCTTGTAACAATCAAGTCTGGCTGGAGAAGCGCCTGCACACGGCCATTTCGCAGGCAGCGGCGTGAAACAGGCGGCGGGGAGTGTTTCCTACAATCGGGCGTCGAGATATGCCAGCAGTTGGGCCGCGGCATCGGCCGGAGAGGCGCCATCGGTGCGCAGCCATACATCTGGCTTGACCGGTGCCTCGTAATCGGCGGAGACGCCCGTAAAATTGGGGATCTCGCCCTTGTCGGCCTTCTCGTAAAGCCCCGAGGCGTCGCGGCGGCGGCACTCCTCGATTGGGCAATCGACAAATACCTCACAAAACGCATCCCGAGGCGCCAAGCGGCGGGCAAAATCGCGCATCTCCTGCCGGGGCGACACCAGCGAACACACGACGACGTGACCGGTGCTGGCGAGCAGGCGCGCCACCTGGGCGATGCGGCGCACGTTTTCGCGGCGGTCCTTTTCGGAGAAGCCGAGATCTCCGGACAGGCCGTGTCGCAGCACGTCGCCGTCCAAGTGGATCACACGGCGCCCCGCGGCGAACAACTGTTGCGTCACCTCTCGGGCGATGGTGGTTTTGCCCGCGCGCACCAGTCCGGTGAGCCAAACGGTGTAGCCCCGGTGTCCGCTCCGCTCCTCGTAGGCCTCCTGGGAGATCGCCGAAAATTCGCGGGTGACGTTGAGCGAGTGCGCCTGGGCCATGAAGTCTTCGCGCTCCGTGCCCGTGCGCGCCGTGGCATAGCGCACCATGCCGGCGGCCACGGTGAGATTGGTGGCCGGGTCGATCAAAATGAACCCGCCGGTCTCCCGGTTGTTTTTGTAGGGATCTAAAAAAAGCGGCATGGCGGTTTCGATGACCACGCGGCCGATCTCGTTGAGCTCCAGCGTTTGGGCCTCGCGGCGGTGCAGCGTGTTGATGTCGATGGCGTAGCGCAATTCGCGCACATAGCCCTGCACCAGGCGCGTGGTGTGCTGCACGCGATAGGGGGTCGCTGTGTCCAGCTTCTTGGTGTCGTCGAACCAGCACAGCGTCGCCTCAAATTGGTTTTCGATGCGGGGCAGGTTGTTGACGCGCACGATCATCTCGCCGCGGCTGATGTCGATTTCGTCTTCAAGCGTCAGCGTCACGGAGTCGCCAGCGCGCGCCTCGGACAGGTTGCCGTCGAAGGTGACGATGTCTTTAATGCGCGACCGTTTGCGCGAGGGCAGCGCCATAATCTCTTCGCCGCGCCGAACGCCACCCGATGCGATGCGCCCCGAGAAGCCGCGAAATTCGTGGTTGGGGCGCAGCACGTATTGCACGGGAAAGCGAAAGTCGATGGTGTTGTGATCGGCGGAGACCACGACGTGTTCGAGGTGATGCATCACGGTGCTGCCCGAATACCACGGCATGTTTTGTGAGGGTGTGACCACATTGTCGCCCAGCAAGGCGGAGATGGGCACGAACACCACGTCGGGGATGTCGAGCTTTTTGACGAACTGTGTAAACGCTTGCGAGATCTCCTGAAACACGGCCTCGTCGTAATTCACCAAGTCCATCTTGTTGATGCACACCAAAACGTGCGGGATGCCGAGCAACGACGCGATGAACGCGTGGCGCCGCGACTGGGTGAGCACGCCGTGTCGCGCATCGATGAGGATGATGGCGAGGTTGGCCGTGGACGCGCCGGTGATCATGTTGCGCGTGTACTGCTCGTGCCCAGGGGTGTCGGCGATAATGAACTTGCGCTTGGGTGTGGCGAAGTAGCGATAGGCCACGTCGATGGTGATGCCCTGCTCTCGCTCGGAGCGCAGTCCGTCGGTTAGCAGCGCGAGGTTCACGCCCTCTTCACCGCGCAGGCGACTCGATGTCTCCAGGGCTTCCATTTGGTCTTGAAAGATGGCCTTGGAGTCGTACAGCAAGCGCCCGATTAACGTGCTCTTTCCGTCGTCGACGCTGCCCGCCGTGGTGAAGCGCAGCAGCTCTTTATTTAGATAGGATTCAACGCTGTAGGATTCGGCTTTTGTGTAGCTCATGTCACTCTCGTTTCGCGCCAAAAGGATTCAGAAATAGCCCACTTTTTTGCGGTCTTCCATGGCCGCCTCGGTGCGCTTGTCGTCGCCGCGCGTGCCGCGTTCAGTGGTGCGGGTGCTGGCCACCTCCAAGATAATGTCGCGGATGTTGGCCGCTGGAGATTCCACCGCGCCGGTGCACGTCATGTCGCCGATGGTGCGAAAGCGAACCGTGCGCTCCTGCACCACTTCGTGCGGGTGCCGCTCCATGACATCGCTGGCGGCGTACAAAATGCCGTCGCGTTCAAAGACCGCCCGCTGGTGGCTGAAATAGAGCGCAGGCATGGGGATTTTTTCGAGTTCGATGTACTGCCACACGTCGAGCTCGGTCCAGTTGCTGATGGGGAAAACGCGGAAGTGCTCGCCTTTTTTCTTTTGGCCGTTGAACAAATTCCACAATTCGGAGCGCTGATTTTTGGGGTCCCATTGCCCAAAGGCGCTGCGGAATGAAAAGAACCGCTCCTTGGCCCGCGCTTTTTCCTCGTCGCGACGCGCACCGCCCAAGGCCGCATCGAATTGAAACTCCGCGATGGCGTCGAGCAGCGTGATCGTTTGCAGGCCGTTGCGGCTGGCGCCGATGCCGGTTTCGTCGACGCAGCGCCCTTTGTCGATGGACTCTTGCACCGTGCGCACAATCAAGTTGGCGCCGATCTCTTTCAGGTATTGGTCGCGATACGCGATGGTCTCCGGAAAGTTGTGTCCCGTGTCGATGTGCATGAGCGGAAAGGGGATGTTGCCCGGATAAAACGCCTTGCGCGCCAGGTGGGCCATGCAGATGGAATCCTTGCCGCCCGAAAAGAGCATCATGGGGCGCTCGGCTTGGGCAGCGGCCTCCCGGATGACAAAAATGGCCTCTGATTCTAACTGTTTGAGATGACTCATGGGGTTGCCTCGCTTCTTTTTCCGGAGACGATGATGGCGCAGAACCGCAACCGAGGAGTCGCAGCGCTCCGCTCCACGTCAAACACGCAACGCGCATGTCCCATGCCGGATAACATGAACGGCTGTGCAGTACAAAATATTGGCATTGCGGCCCGGAGCGCACCCCGGCGATGTGGCGGGCGCGGGCTTAGTCTTTGAGCTCTTCGGAGATGTAGGAGAGGATGACGTCGTCGAGGGATTTGTCGCTCAGCATCGCATCGCCGTACTGCCCGTTTTCGTCGGGCATGTCGAAGATGGATTTGGCCCGCGTTGGGGGCGCATCGACAATGTGGTGAATGGACGATACGGCGCTGTCATCGAGAGAAGCCGGCGCCACAGCGATGGCGGACTCTCGGGGCGATGCATCCGCGGGTGCCTCCGACGCAGACGCATCGTCACCGGTGGGCGCGGACGCTTTGGCATCTTCCGGGGCAGCGGGCGTTGTTTCGGCGTTGTCCTTGGGTGTGCGGTAAGCGCGCTCCAGGGTTTTTCCCAGCACCTTCTCAGCCACTTCATCGTGCGCACCGTCGCGCAATTCGACGAACATGGACTTGTGCTGGTCCTTCATGAGCTGGCGGACAATGTCTTCCCAATGGGCGTCATCGAGGTGCTCTTTATAGGATGTTTTTTTAGAGGCGAGGATGGTGCCCTCGGTGAACAGATGCGTAATAATGTGGGGATGATCGCGGCCCGAATCTTCGGTTTGAATGTGAAACAAGTGTCCGCCGTGGCGCACGTTTGTGTTGTAACCCAACAGTGGTGAATTGTTCGCTCTGGTTGCCATGGCTTTCTTTCGCTAAAATGAATAACACATTATCAAACAGCATGACCAGACTTCTTTAAACGTGTTATTCTATCCCGCAAAAACCGCAACGAGCCGCATTTTGTAAGGAGAATTTGTTGAGCGCGAACCATCACAGACCGACCATCGCACTGCTCGTCGACCGCCTCGAAGACTACTACCAAAACACAATTTTGTGGACGGTGGACGAAATCACCGCAGAACATGGCTACAATCTGTTGTGCTTCCTCGGCGGCGTCCTGGACAGCCCCGATCGGTTTGCCCGCGAACGCAACGTCATCTTTGATCTCATCAACAAACAAAACGCCGATGGCGTACTCGTCCTCTCTGGCACCATCGGAAATGAGGTCGGCTCCGAAGTGCTCGCCGAGTTTTGCGAGCGCTACAAAGGCCTTCCCATCTCCAGTATCGCCGTCGACCTCAAAGACATCCCCAGCGTCACCACCGACAACCGCACCGGCATGCGCGAAGCCGTGCGCCACCTCATCCGGGCTCACGACAGGCGGCGCATCGCCTTTATCCGCGGCCCCGCTACCAACGATGACGCCCAAGAGCGATACGACGTTTATCTCGAGGAATTGGCGCAACACGGCATTTCCCCCAACCCCGCCCTGGTCGCAGATGGCGAGTGGGAGCCCCAGCTTGCGCGACAAGCCGTCGACACGTTTTTGCAACATGGCAACTTCGACGCCATCATCTCTGCCAGCGACGCCATGGCTGTGGCGGCCATCGAGCGCCTCACCGAGCTCGGACATCGCGTGCCCCAGGATGTCGCCGTGGTCAGCTTCGACGACGACGAAGAGGCCCGCCTGTGCGTACCGCCGCTCACCACGGTGCGCCAACCCCTCACCGAGCAAGTCCGCCGCGCCACGCAAATCCTCATCGATCAAATCGAAGGCAGGCCCGTCAGCGACTGCGAAACCGTGCACACTAAGTTGGTCCTGCGCCAGTCTTGCGGTTGCCCCGACACGCAAATCATCATCGACGACGCCCACAAAGGACACCTCATTGAAGAGTTGACGCAGGCCGAGCGTTCCCAGGCCCGACAGCGCCTCCAAGCCGAACAATGGGCCCGCATGCTCAGCGACACCGGCGAGGCCTTGCTCACGGGGTTTGACACCGCCTCCTTGGCCCAGGCCCTGCTGCGACAATTGCCCGGACTCTCCATCCGCAGTTGTTTCTTGTGCCTCTACGAAACCCCAGAAGCCTCACCGAAAATGCCGCCGGCGCGCGCCAAGTTGATGCTGGCCAGCCGCGACAACATCGAACTCGAAATCCCCAACAACCAACAGTTCTTCGACGCCTGCAACCTGCTGCCAGAGGGCTTCTTTCCGGACCGGCGTTGTTCGCTAATCGTGTTGCCCCTCTTCTTCGAACAACAGCAAATGGGCTACGCGATGTTCGAACCCGGCCCCAAAGTGGGCAACATCTACGAGGCGTTGCGCGACCAAATCAGCGCGGCATTGCAAGGCGCCAACCTCATTAAGCGCGTCGTGCAAACCGAGGAAGAGCGCCGCGGCTTGGTGCAATACATTTTGGACGTCACACCAACGATGCACCGTTTGCAGCCCTTACAAGCCACCGCCGAAAGCATTGTCGAACAACTGCTGCACGTCCTAGTCGATCAACGAGATGACGACCAGTACGACGCCAAGGCCGTCGATGCCTTTTTGGCGATTCACGACGATGAGACCGACCTCACCCTCGTGACGACCTGTGGGCGTTTCAAAGGCAAAGAACACCTCGACAACTCCCCTGCCGATGCGCTCTTGGCCCAACGCATCCAGCGGGTCATGCAGCACGGGCAGATCTGCGAAGAGAACCACGAAGTCATCATCCCGTTGCGCGTCAGCGACGTGCCCCTGGGCGTCATCTATGTCTCGGGACAGTGCGTCTCCATCTTGCAGCCCGACCTCATCACCTTGCTCACCAACCAAGCCACGGTGGCGCTGCAAAACATCCGCCTCTACGAGATGGCCACCCTCGATCCACTAACCGGCGTCCACGCGCGGCGTTACTTCGATCGCTGGTTGCTGCGAGAAGTGCGCGCCGCATTTCGCGCCCAATTGCCCATCTCTTTCCTGATGATGGATCTCGACAAATTCAAAGACTTCAACGACCACGGCGGGCACCTCATCGGCGATGCGGCCCTCACCACCATGGGACGTATTCTGCGCAAGGCCATCCGCACCGAAGACATCGTGGGGCGCTACGGCGGCGACGAATTTGGCATCGTATTGCCCAACACCCACGCGAACGGCGCCGAACTCCTCGCGCAGCGCATCCAAGGCTTGCTCGAAGAAGAGCCCGGCTTTGGCCCCAACGGCGCTTTTCGCTTGCGCGCCAGCATCGGCATCGCCACCCTCGTCCCGCCTCAGATGGGCGCCGAGCAATTGCGCCGCAGCTTCGCACGCCATTACTTCGCCGCGGTGGTCAACGCGCTCATCCAGAACGCCGACGAGAAGCTCTACCAATCCAAAAGAGCCGGGCGCAACCGCTACACCAGCGGCGAGTCGCTGACATGGCCCCTCCCCAGCCAAACCATCGACGACGACCTCTAAAGCCACGCCGGCACTTCGTTCCGTCCGCCACATACATTTCTGCTCTATCTACCTGACCTTTTTGCCCAAAGGCGTTTGCAGGCTACCCAGCACCGGCTTCGCCATGCACAATGCTGTTCGGCGCAAGGCAACGCATTGCGAAAACGCGACACGCGAGCGCGACACCAACCACAAACCCGTTGCGAGGAGAAGAACATGCGATACGGATTTTTTGACGACGCAAACAGAGAGTATGTCATCGAACGCCCCGACACCCCCAGACCATGGAGCAATTACATCGGCAACATCGTGTACGGCGGCATCGTCACCAACAACGCCGTGGGCTACTCCTTTTACAAATCGGCCAGCCAAGGGCGCATCACGCGGTTCCGCTTCAACACCATCAACAACAACATGACCGGCAAGTTCGTCTACTTGCACGATGCCGAAAACGGCGACTTCTGGTCCAACGCCTGGCAGCCCGTCGGACCGCCGTTAAAAGACTTCGCCTATGAGACGCGCCACGGCACTGGTTACACCGTCATCACCTCCACCTACCGCGGCATCACTTCCCAGGTGACCTACTTCGTCCCCCTCGACGCCATCTACGAAACCTGGAAGGTTGCCATCACCAACACCACCGATCGGCCGCGAAAAATCCGCGCCTTCCCCTTCATCGAACACGGCTGCAACTGGAACGCCCTCGACGACTGGAACAACCTGCAGTACACGCAGTACATCGTCAAAGCCGAGGTCGTGGACGGCATCCTCGACATGGGCTCCAACGTCAACATGCCGCGCGATCCCGAGCACTTCGAAAACAAAGACCAGGCCCGCCACACCTTCATGGGCATCGCCGGTGCTACGCCCGCTGGGTTCGACTCCGATCTCGAGCGCTTCATCGGTCCCTACGGCACCTACGGCAAGCCCTCCGCCGTCGCAGACGGTCAGTGCACCAACTCCCTGGTGTGCGGCGACAATCCCTGCGGTGCCTTTCAAGTCGACCTCGAATTGGCCCCGGGACAAACCGCTGAGTTCGCCGTGGTGTTCGGTATCGGCGACGCGAGCGCCGAAGGTCGCGCTGCAGTCTCCGCCATGGACACCCCGCAAAAAGTCGACGCGGCATTGGCGGCCGTCAAGGCAATGAACCACGCGCGCCTCGACAACCTCGCCGTGAAAACCCCAGACCCCATCTTCAACAGCATGATGAACACCTGGAGCCCCTACAACTGCATGATGACCTTCTACTGGTCGCGCACGGCCTCCATGGTCTACGCCGGAGAGCGCGACGGCCTGGGCTTTCGCGACTCCATGCAAGACATGCTCGGCGCCATGCCCCTAGACACCGACGAAGCCAAAAGCCGCCTCGAGCTCCTGCTCACGGGACAGCTCGCCAACGGCGGCGCCCTCCCAGTGGTCAAGCCCTTTGCGCACCGTCCCGGCCACGAGAAAGAGCCGCCCCACTACCGCGCCGACGACTGTTTGTGGTTCTTCAACGCCATCCCCGAGTACGTCAAAGAGTCCGGCGACATCGGCTTTTACCGCCGCGTCTTCCCCTACGCCGACAAGGGCGAGGCCACGGTATTGGGCCACCTGCGGCGCGCCATCGAATTCAACCTCGAGCGCTCGGGCGCCCACGACTTGCCCTGTGGGCTCTTTGCCGACTGGAACGACTGCCTGAGGCTCGGCGAAGAAGGCGAAAGCGCTTTCGTGGCCTTCCAACTGCGCCTGGCCCTGCGCGAATACCGCGACATCTCCGCCATGCTGGGCGAGGCCGAAGAATCCGCCTGGGCGGCCGAGAAGCTCGCGTGGTTTGACGGCGTCCTCGAAAAGCACGTGTGGGACGGCGAGTGGTACCTGCGCGCCTATCGCTACGACGGGCTCAAGTTCGGCTCCAAAGAAAACGACGAGGGCAGCATCTTCATGAACGCCCAGGTGTGGGCGGTGTTGAGCGGTCACGCCACCGGAGCGCGGGCCACACAGGCCATGGACGCCATGGACAAACACCTGAACACCGAGTACGGCGTCATGCTCTGCGCGCCGCCTTATGTGCACGCCGATCCCCAGGTGGCCCTGGCCGTGCTCTTCAACCCCGGCATGAAAGAAAACGCGGGCATCTTCAACCACACCCAGGGCTGGGGCGTCATGGCCCAGGCCATGCTGGGACGCGGCGACAAGGCCTGGGAGTACATGCGCAATGTCCTGCCGGGCTTTTACAATGACCGCGCCGAAGTCCGCCAGGTCGAACCCTACGCCGTCTGCCAGAGCACGCACGCGCGCTACAGTCCGCGCTTCGGTGCGGGTCGGCTCTCGTGGCTCTCCGGGGCCGCCACCTGGAATTACTTCGCCGCCACGCAGTACATCCTCGGCGTGCGCCCCGACTACGACGGGCTGCGCATCGCGCCTTGCCTGCCCGCCGACTGGCCCGAGGTTTCCGTGACGCGCACCTTCCGCGGCAAAAACTTCCGCATCACCATTGTCAACGGCCCCACCGGACACACGGTCAAAGCCGTAACGATCAATGGCAAACCGGTGGACGGCAACCTCATCCCGGCGGAGATGTTCCAAGACGACAACGACGTGCGGGTCGAGCTCTCCTAACGCCTAGCACGCGACACCTCTTGGGCGAACACTGCCCTGCCCTGCCAACAAAATCCCACTTTCCACCGCTGCCGTCCCTGGCGTAAAATGCGCTCCTCACCCCAACAACAGGAGAACATTCATGAATACATCAATGCGCTGGTTGCTCTGCGGTGTCTTGCTAACCCTGTGGTGCGCGGCCTGCAGCAGCGACAGCGACAGCAACAACGACAGCGACGTGCATCCCGGCTCCGATAACGGTGTTGATACCCACAACGGAGGCGACACCAACGCCGATCCAGGCACAGACGCGAACAGCGACGAGGACCATGGCAGCGACGCGAACACCGGCACAACCGATGACACAAACACCGACACAGACAGCGACGCCATCATCCCCAACGAATGGGATCTCCCCATCACCGCGCCCGGGAGCCACTCCGTCCACTGCGATGGCGGCGAATACTTCGACTCCGGGTCCGAAGACTTTCCCGACGCCAATTGGCTGTGTTTGTTTTCATATGACGGCGTAGATGGCGTTGTGTTTTCACGCAACGTCGCCACCGACTGCCTCGTCATTATGGCGCCCATGCCCATTTACGAAAACCGCGGCACCTGGCTCGCCATCGACGGCCAAGTCACCCCGCTCGACAACGCGACCTACGATATCGGCGGCAACCACCGCAATGACGCGCTTGCGTTTGCGTACGGCGACAAGCGCTTTCGCTTCTACCACTCCTCATTCGGATTCGGCTGGCGGGCCTGCCACCCCATGGACTGCCTCCAAGTCGAAGACGACCAGGGCGCTCTCATCGAAGACGGCTGCACCTGCGAGCGCACCTTGCCGGTGGTCTGCGTCGAAGTCACCCCCGAAGGCACCTGGGATGCCCTCGACGATACATTTGCACTCTGTTTGGGCGACAGCACCTGCGGCGACATCGCGAACCCCTAACCACAAAACACATCGCGTTCTTGTCGCCCTTTGTCGCGGGTGTTACAACGCCGGCGAGGTGACCCATGAGTTCAAAAACCCCCGATTCTAACCACAAAAACGTCCTTCCCCTGGCCGCCGCGCCCGCTGCCGACAACGCGAAAAAACAAACTCCGCACCACGCGCGCATGCAGCGCATTCGGCACAAATTCTTGGTGCTCTCCGGAAAGGGCGGCGTGGGCAAGAGCACCGTCGCCGTCAACCTGGCTGCGGCCCTGGCCATGAACGGGGCCCGCGTCGGCTTACTCGACGTCGACCTGCACGGCCCCAGCATCCCCAAACTGCTGCACCTCGAAGACGCCCGTCCCGTGGTCTCCAGCGAAGGCATGATGCCCATCGAGCGGCGCATGGGCGACGGCACCATCCTCGTGATGTCCGCGGCGTTCTTGCTCCCCAACCGCGACGCTGCGGTCATTTGGCGCGGCCCGCGCAAGTACGCCATGATCCGGCAGTTCTTAAACGATATCGCCTGGGGCTCCCTGGACGCGCTGGTGGTGGACGCCCCGCCGGGCACCGGTGACGAACCCCTGGCTGTCGCCGAGCTCGTCGACGCCGCCGATGGCGCGGTCATCGTCACCACGCCGCAAGAGATCGCGGTGCAAGACGTCCGCCGCTGCATTCAATTTTGCCGGCAGATGCACCTGCCCATCCTGGGCATCGTCGAGAACATGAGCGGCTTCACGTGTCCGGATTGCAGCAAGGTGGTGCGCATCTTCGGTGGAGACGGCGGCCGGAAGTTGGCCGAAGAAGCGGGCGTGCCTTTCTTGGGCGAGGTGCCCATCGACCCCACAGTCGTCACCGACGGCGACCGCGGCACCCCCATCGTCGACGCCCACCCCGAGAGCCTGGCGGCCCAACATTTTGCCCGCATGGCCGCAACCCTGCTACCGCCACAATAGCGTTAAACGCCAGGTCACTCTGCGAACATTATTTTGATGCGGTGTCGGGCAGGGGCATTTTGTCGATGTGGCCGCCGAAATAACGCACGGCTTTTACGGGCTTCATGCGCAGCGTGCGAAAGGCCTCGTAGGCGGTGCGCATGCGCGCAAAGTCATCGGGATGCGACGAGACCAGCGACTCCCCGCGTTCGTAATCATCGGTGAGCGGGTAGAGGCGGTACACCCCGGTGTCGGGTAGGTGGTGCAGCTTCCAGCCGTCGTGGATGAACACGCGGCGCGCCTCGCAGAGCGGCGTGGCGTTTTGCTCAACATACACCGGGCGCGTCAAAATGGGCGCCTCCGCCACCCAATCGGGCACGCGGCTAATGCTGTGATTGTCCTCGGGTACGGGCAGACCAAAGGCGTCGAGCAACGTGGCGAACAGATCGATTAAGCTCACGGCTTCGGTGATGCGGCGCGGCGAAATGCCGGGCCCAGCCACGGCCAGAGGAATGCGGATAATCTCCTCCCACAACTCCTTGCCGTGGGTCCAGCGCCCGTGCTCGCCAAAGGCCTCCCCGTGATCTGCGGAGACGATGTAAAGGATGCGATCGGCGTTGGGCAAGGTGGCCAGGTGTTCGAGTAACCGGCCGATTTGCGTGTCGGTGTACAGCACCTCGTGGTCGTAGCGATCGCGGCGCGAGTTGCCGAACTTGGTCACGCCCCGGTGTTCGAGATATTCCTTATGGGGGTCCATGTAATGCGCCCACAAAAAGAAACGCCCCGACACATTTTCGGGTTTCTTGAGCCACTTGATCGCCTCGCCCGAAACAAAGTGCGAATTGTACGCCGTGTCGGGACTGCTGGTGGGCCCGGTCTGGGTCGAGGGCACCAGTTGCCAGTGCTGAAACCCCTGGTGCCAACCATGGTGTGGCGAAAACAAAAAGTGCGACAAAAAGGCCGCGCAGTTCACAGTATCGCCGCAGATATATTCGGCGGCAAAGGTTTCGCGACCGCTGATGCGCACCTCGTAGGCGTCGTTGCGCAACAGCTCCGAGGGATACTTGCCCGTCATCATGGAGGGGATGGCCTGCCCGGTGTAAGAACTCAACGCATAGGCGCGCTCGTACACAACGCCATTGGCCACCAAGGCATCGAGATTGGGCGTCAACTGTCGCTCGGTATTTCCCGCAAACCCCGGCGCGTTCCAGCGGAGGCTGTCCACCGTGATGAGCACGACGCTGAGGTCATCGGGAAAGTCGGGCCGAAACGACTCGCGCTTCACCTCCACCTCGCGCTGCTCTGTCTCGCTCTCGGCGGCCTGTTTCTGCAGCAGCGCAATGTCTAGCCCAGCGGTCAGGCAGTCGTTGGCGGGCTCAGGCGCCCCCGGATAGACATCGGGATTGGTGTCGTCGCAGTCCTTGCCGCCCAGCCACCGAGAGTGTCCATCGCCGTCCGCGTCCCCCACTTTTCGCAACACCTTGGCCATCGCGGTACCCAGATCGTCGCGGCGCTCCGCGGTGTCCAACGCGTCGGCATCGCGGGACAAAATCGCGTGGGCCAGCGGGGGTCCCGCAGCGGCCATCCCCAAGGCGAGCAACGAGGCGCTGAGCAAGATCGGCACAGACAAGCGGCGCAATCCCAACCACGCAGCCACGGCCACGCCGCCGGCAATGGCCAGTGAAAACAGCGGCGCCAACGCCAGGCCATCCTTTCGAAATAGGCCGATGAAGGCGTAGGGCCCCGTCGCATCGATGCCGCGAAACAGCGGCGGAAGCAGCAGCGAGAGCGCGGCCACCGCAACGAACGCAAGCGCCACAACCGGGCGATGCCCAAAGCGCAGCGCCGAAAAGCGTTCGAGGGTTTTTTCGGTTCCGTGCACGAGGCGGCGTCCGAGCAAGAGCCCAATGACGGCCAGGAAGGACAGGGACAACGAGAGGAACAGCGCCGCCAAGCCGCTGTGGTGAAAGGCGGTCATGAAGAACAGCACAATGCGGTAGATGACGGGCAACGACAAAAGGCCCAAGACGCCGACGACAAAGATGCGGGCGCTGAGACGCGGGTGCTGGCGGTGGCGCAAGGCAGCCAAGATGCGCGCCACATCAAATGCAGCCGGGCAAAGGGCAAAGAGCGACAGGAGGCCCAAGGTCACCAGGGGGAGCAAGGGGAGCAAGAGGCCGACCTTGATGCCCAAGGAAACCGCGCGGGTGGTCTCGACCACGAACAGGGATTCCACGACGCCAGCACAGAAAAGCCCCAATGCACTGGCCACCATGGCGCTGAGAATCAGTCTGAACATGGGGCGCTTTTACCACACCCGGCGCAGTTGTCACCGTCCGATGCCCCGCGCGTTCAGGGCGCGTCCCAGATGCTCCCTCCTGCCCCGCTTCATCTCCCTCGTCGACGCGCTTCAAATGCGGCAGGCAGGTGATGAAGCTTTTGGGGCGAAATACGGTTAACCCACCAAGCCAATGCCCGCGAGCCGCAAAACAGAAGTGTTCATTTCGTGACCGCCTGCACTATTTCCTTGCACTGCCGTGAAAAGCGACAACAATAAATGCGTTCCATACAGTGCGTAAAACAAGCCCCCAAACGTCAAATACGGAGGATCCTATGAATCGCAAAATTGTCTTTTCGCTGACCGGCGGCACCCTGCTCGTACAATTTATTATCGGGTACCTGCTGACCGTCATTACCTTTGGCATTTATCTCTCTTGGTTTTACGCCAAGCTGGCCCGCCTGTTCGCCGAACACACCTCTGTCAGCACCGACACGGGCGATATCCGCTTTCAATTCACCGGCACCGGGGGCGGCCTGTTCAAAACAGTGCTCGTCGGCACCCTGCTGAGCGGCCTCACCATGGGCATTTACATCCCCTGGTTCCTCGTAAATCTGCTCAAATACTTCACCGACAACACCGCCGCCATCGACCAACAAGGCAATTACTACAGCCTGAAATTCACCGGTACCGGCGGGGGCCTCATCGTCACCTACATCATCGGCGCGCTGTTAACTGGCGTCACGCTGGGTGTCTACTTTCCGTGGTTCCTCGTCAGCATCGCCAAATTTGTCGCCAACAACACCGCCGTCATCAGCGATGGCCAGCAAGTTGGCGCGCTCACCTTCATCGGCCTGGGCGACGAGCTGATTCTGCCATTTGTCGTCGGCTATCTCCTCACCATTGTCACGCTGGGCATCTACGGTTTTTGGTTCCAGGTCACGATGCTGAAGTTCATGTGCCAAAAGACCGCGCTCTCGCTGAACGACAACCAGTTCGGCTTCGACTTTCAAGGCACCGGCGGCGAATACTTTGTCACCGTGCTCGTTGGCAACCTGCTGTCTAGCGTTACGCTGGGCATCTACGGTGCTTGGTTCGCGTGCAAAGTTACGCGCTTCCAAACCGAAAACATCGTCATCTACGGTTAAGCGCGCCGCCCTCTCCCCGCCCTCGTCACCTGCCCCGCGCCCTTCATTTGGGTGGCCCCTGCACCCACTTGTTGACTCTCGTTATGCCGCCATTATCATGGGCACATGAAAGAATACTTGCTGGCCTTTACCGCCCTATTGTTTCTCGCGTTGCTGCTGTACCGCCTCATCCGCAGCATTTGGCTCTCGCAGCGACTCTCCGCAGACACCCACTCTCCGGGCTGTGCCATCCCCGGCGAGCTGCAGGCAAAAGTCGACGCCGCCACCACCCCCGCCCGCGCCCGCGAGCTGCTGCGCGAAATCGAACGCCGCGCCAGCGGTGAACGCGCGAACAAGCGTGCCTGCTATTATGTCGCATCGGCCGAAGTGGCCCGCACGGTGCTCAAGCGCCAAAACGTCGCGGTGCACTTTTACATTCGCGCCCTGCGCAACGACCCCGCCTGCGAACCCGCCCTCGAACGCCTCATCACGGCGTTGCTCGCCCAAAAGAAAACGCGCCTGCTGGAGCGCCACTGCTGGTCGCTCCTGTCGCGCATGGGCCCCGAACACACGGGCGGTGCTGTCTGGATCAAGTGCTGGACCACGCTGGGAAATCTCTACGCCGCCAACCCGCGCCAACTCGAGCGCAGCGATGCCATCCGCAAAATGCTGAACTTCGCCGTCGCCGAAAGCGATGACGAGTTCTCTGACGACGACATTCCACAAGACGACCATTTGTCAGGCGGCAATTCGCCAGACGACAACTAACGACTGAAGACTGAAGACTAGCGAGGTTGGGTGGCGTGGTAATACGCCGCTTCGCCCACATCGGAGATGCGCACGAGGCCCGCTTGTTGCAAGCGAATGAGGGCATCGGTGGCCTGTGAACGGGTGATGCGCAGCCCCTCGCAGATGTCGTTCAACGTGCAGGGACGGCGCTTCAAAACCTCAAGCACATCTTTGTCGATGTCCAAAAATTCCTTAGTGGAGCGCCCTGCGCTGTCGATCTGTCGCGAAACGAATGCGCCGATGGCGTGCGCCTTCTCGCCAAAGATGGCCTTCGCCCGCGCGAGCACCGTTGCGTCGCAGGGCAAAGCGCCCCGTTCGGGGATCGGCGGCCGCACCGGCGTATTGAGATCGATGCGATCCACCCGTAGCGTCTTCACGATTTCGTGCAGCGCCTGCAGTTGCGCCTCTGTGTCGTTAACGCCGGCGATGAGCATAATTTCGAGGCGCACTTCGCCGGGGTGCGCATGGGTGACATCGCGCAATCCCTGCACCACGTCCTCGAAGCGAATGTCCGGATGTGGGCGGTTGATGCGTGCAAACGTCTGCGCGTCCCCCGCGTCCAGAGAGGGCGCCAAAATATCGGCCAGCATCGCGGCCTTCACCACCATCGGGTCGCGCAGCATCACACCGTTGGTGATCAGCAGCACCGGCGCATCGCTCACCTCCTTGAGGCGGGTGATCAGCGTTTCCAAACCGGTGTACAGCGTCGGCTCTCCCGAGCCCGCCAAGGTGATGACATCCGGGGCCGGTCCCTCTCTCAGGGCCTCCTGAACATCTCGAATGATGTCGTCGATGGGGAAAAAACAAGACGGCGTAACGGTGGTCTCTGCCGTGGGGCCCAACTGGCAATAGATGCAATCGAGCTGACAGGTTTTGTGCGGCACAATGTCGATGCCCAGCGAAAGGCCAAAACGCCTAGACGGAATCGGTCCATAAACTCTCATCGCAAAATCCTCTGTTGTTGCGCGGTGTGGCCCGGAAGTTCAGGGCAGCAATTCGTGTTGTTGTATCAGGCGAAGCAACTGCAAGGCCATGTCGTGATGCGTGTGCCTCGACGGATGCCAGTCCTCACCAAAGGGCGGAGATTGGGGCGTCAGCACCAACAGATAAATGTTTTCGTCTCCTGCGGAGCGGCGCTGCTGTCGGACCTCTGCCACATCGGCCTGGATGGCGGTCCAAGCGTTGAGCCCCGGTGGATAGGCGTCGGACATCATGGGCCCCACCGCCAGCACAACCGGCGTTTGGGGATAATTTTCGCGCAGGGTGGCCAAAAACGCTGTGTACTCCTGTACGAATTCGCGGCGCAACGCCCCAAAGGTTTCGGGGGTGAGGCCTTCGGAATAGTCGTTGGTGCCCAGGTTCACGACGAGCAAATCCGGCGCGAAAGACGCACTGTCAAAACGCGGAGAGCTGGGTTCGTCGGGGAGTGTTCGGGCGTAAATGTTGGGAAAGGTAGCGCTGGGATCTCCGCCATAATTGCGCGCCACGCCCCGGCCGGAGTAAGCCACCGCCATATAGTCGGCATCCAGGGCCTGTGCGGTCAATGCGCCCCACGCGGCCACGGCATTAGAATGCAGCGTGGTGTGGTGGGCGCGGGTGGGATCGGGTACGGCGCGTTCGTTGCCATAACCACAGGTGATAGAATCGCCGATGAACTCCAGGCGAACAGCACGCGGAGGCACCGGCAGCAGCGCGCCATCGACCGAGATGTGCAACCCCAAAAAATGCACCTTGCCGTAGTTTTCGATCCCGCGGTAGCTGCTCTCGTTGCGCTTGACGATTTCGAGGGTGTGCGGCCCCGCAGACAAGCCGCGCGCGAGCGAATAGCGTGTTTCGCCGGGGGTGACGCGCAGCAATATCGGCGGCGCATCGTCGATGATCACGTCGAAGTAATGACCGCTCTGAGGCCCTTCGTCGGCTGCGTCAACCCGCAGGAGAATGTCGAGATCGGCGCCCGTGAACACTGCGCGGATCGACACCGCGGGATACGCAAACGCCGGACCGGGCTGCGCCGTACAATCGACGCGTCCCCAATAGCGGATGTGGGGATGCTGTGGCGCCACCGCGCGCAAGCCGTCGGGTGCCGATTCGCCAAAAGCGCCGTCGGTAGCCGCGCCGTCGGTTGTCTCGCCGCCGGTGGCTTCGTCGGTATCAAAACGACACACACCGCCGCTCGAGACTTCGTCGTTCGCATCGCGCAAGCGAGAGATCGGACGCCATTGCGGCAGGGCATCGCGGGGTGCCAAAGCGTCGGTCTCCGTGGCATCGCCAACGATGACCGTGCGCATCACCGCCGCTTCAGATGGCGGACGTTGAGTACCTTGGGGATGACAGGACGCGCACGCCAACAGCAGGAGCGCGCCGCAAAAATACAGCGTTGTTTGCCAATACATTTTCAATCCAAGTAGGCCATCGTGCGGATGATGGCGCGAATGCGGTTGCGCGTTTCGGTGTCGGGATCGATGAAGCGCAATCCCATGCCGGATTCGGAAGTGGCGCTGCCGGGGTCGATCCAAATCACTTCGGCGGCCACGCACACCGGAACGCCGCCCGGGGAGTCGAAACGCAAATCGATGACCGTCCCCGCAGACAATGGGTTGGCGGTCACCAAAAAAATGCCCATCTCGGACAAGTTGCTCGAATGGGAAAACAAGTAGGTGTCGTCGTGGGAGTAGTTGACATTGAGTTGGATGGCGTGGCGGATTTCTCTGCGGCGCTCTGCACCGTGCAAATCTTCTCCAAACAACTTGGTTTTTTCTCGTGTCATGTCGCTCTTTTCTGCGGATGTAAGCCCCGCGCATTGTAGCGCAGCGCTGCGGCAAAAGAAGATACTTTCTTGGGTGTTTCACTTCTCCGCGCCAAATGAGCGGCTGTGTTCGCTGCGCCAGGCACCGCCAACACAGCGAGAAAAGCGATTCGATGCCGCGCGACCATTCTGCGCTTGCCGTCGATTTTCATCGACAAGCCCCGGCGAATTGCATAAGAAGCCGCTTTCCGAACGGGCGCCAAACTGCGGGCGCCGCATGAATATCCCGCAAGCCACATAACGCCAAAACGCGCTTGCACATCATAGTCAGCAAAGAAGGAAACGAGACATGAGCATTAATAGAGTTAGAAACATCGGCATTGCAGCGCACATCGACGCAGGCAAAACCACCTGCACCGAGCGCATTCTGTTTTATACGGGCACCACGCGCAAAATGGGAGAGACCCACGACGGCGCCGCCACCATGGACTTCATGAAACAGGAACAAGAGCGCGGCATCACCATCGCCTCGGCGGCCATTTCTGCGCAGTGGAAAGACCACTCCATCAACATCATCGATACGCCGGGCCACGTGGACTTCACCATTGAAGTCGAGCGTTCCATGCGCGTCCTCGACAGCATCGTCGCGGTTTTTTGCGGCGTGGGCGGCGTCGAGGCCCAAAGCGAAACGGTCTGGGGGCAGGCCGACCGCTACAAAGTGCCGCGCTTTGCCTTCATCAACAAAATGGACCGGCAAGGCGCCGACTTTCCGGATGTCGTTCGCCAGCTCGACGAGGTCCTCGAAGCCAATCCCGTGGCGTACCAACTGCCCATCGGCGCGGAGGAGAAGCTCTCCGGCGTCGTAGACCTAGTGACGATGAAGGCCATCCTCTTTCCGAATGGCAACGAGCAAATCGCCGACATCCCCGCCGACATGCTGGAGATGGCCCAGGAATACCACAACGCGCTGATCGAAAAGCTCGGTGAATTCGACGACGAGATCGCCGAGTGCTACCTCGAGGAAAAAGAACCGTCGGTAGAAGCCATCCGCCGCGCCACCCGCGACTGCGTGATACGCAACTTGTTGACCCCCTGCTTTTGCGGTTCGGCCTACCGCAACATCGGCGTGCAACCCCTGCTCGACGCCATCGTGGAATACATGCCCAGCCCCCTCGACAAAGGCCCCGTGGTGGGCATCAACGAGGAGAACCCCGACAAACAGCACGTGCGCTATCCCGATAAAAACGAGCCGTTTTGCGGCCTCGCGTTCAAAATCATCAACGATCCTTACGTGGGACAACAAACGTTTCTGCGCACCTACTCGGGCGTGCTCAAGGCCGGTGAGCAGGTCTACAACGCCACCACCGGAAAGCGCGAGCGCATCAGCCGCATCTTGCGCATCAAGGCCAAGGACCGCATCGAGATCCCCGAAGTCGGCCCCGGCGACATCGTGGCGCTCATCGGCCTCAAGGACACCTTCACCGGGCACACCCTGTGCACCCGCGAAAACCCGCTCCTGCTCGAATCGGTGGTCATCCCCGAACCGGTCATCAGCGTCGCGGTCAACGTCGACAGCCGCAAAGAAGTCGAAAAAATGCACCAGGCCCTACGCAAGCTCTCCCTCGAAGACCCATCGTTCACCGTGCGCACCGTCGAGCGCACCAACGAGACCATCATCGCGGGCATGGGCGAGCTGCACCTCGAAGTCATTGTCGATCGCCTGAAGACCGAATTCGGATTGCAAGCCACGGTGGGCAAACCAACGGTCGAATACAAAGAAACCATCACGCAGGAATTTCGCCACTCCGTGCGACACGTCAAGCAAACCGGCGGCAAGGGCCAATACGCGCACGTCATCATGCGCCTGGAGCCCAACCCGGGCCAAGGCTTTGAGTTTGTCAACGCCGTGGTGGGCGGCACCATCCCCGCTGAGTACATCCCGGCGTGCCGCAAGGGTGTCGAGGACATGCTCGAAACAGGCGTGCTGGCCGACTACAATGTCGTGGACGTCAAGGTCACCCTCATCGAGGGCTCTTTCCACGCCGTGGACTCTTCGGAGATGGCCTTCCGCATCTGCTCGCGCCAGTGCTTTAAAGAGGCCTTTCTCAAGGCCCGCCCGCAGCTCCTCGAGCCCATCATGAAGGTCGACATCGCCACCCCCGACGATTACATCGGCGACCTGGTGGGCGACCTCTCCCGGCGACGCGGCAAGGTGCACAACATGCGCCGCTACCGCAAGGGCTCGCAAAAAATCGAAGCCGAAGCCCCTCTCATGGAGCTGTTCGGCTACGCCACGACCGTGCGCTCCCTCTCTTCAGGGCGGGCCAGCTACTCCATGGAGATGAACGACTTCCAGCCCCTGCCCGAAGCCATGATGACCGCCGTACTCGAAGAGGCGCGCAAGCGCATGGCCGAAGACTGAGCTTCTATCTTCAATTTCGTTTGAGATGTCGCCTGGGGCTTCGGCTCAGTACGTGAAGCTCGACCCGCCGATGAACTCGCGCAACAGCGAGGTCTGTGGGATGTCGCCCGGCAAGATGGTGACGAACATATTTAAAAACATGCGCAGCCGGTAGGCCTCGGCGTATGCGGGATCCGAACGCGGCACTTCCATTAGGTAGCGCTCGGCAAAGATCTTCAGCACGCAGAACTCGTACAGCAGCGACGTGTCAAAAATTACGTCGGCGGACTCCTGAAACGGAAAGATGTGGTTGGCTTCGCCGCGGCGCACCGAGGGCCACGAGTGAATGGTCTCGGCCGCCGAATAACCGCGGTAGTGGCGGTCGCGCACGAGGCGGCGGATGAGCCGGATGTCAGAGGTGTTGAGGCGGTTGTGCTCGTCGATGGCCAGGGGGTTCATGGCGTTGATGTAGATGCGAAACTTTTCGGTGGGCGGGATGTCCGGGGTCAGCGCGTCGTTCAAACCGTGGATGCCCTCGATGATCAACACTTCGTTGTCGCCCAGCGAAATGGGGATCCACCGGTCCTTGGACGCGCGGGTGCCGGAGGGGAAGTCGTACACCGGGGTCAACACCTCCTTGCCCGCCAAGATGTCGACCAGGTCGCGGTTGAGCAGCGGCAAGTCGATGGCCTCCAGGGCTTCATAATCCCGTTCGCCGTTTTGATCGAGCGGCGTGGCCACCCGGTTGACGTAGTAGTTGTCCAGTGAGAGCGACCGCGGGAAGATGCCGAGCACCTTGAGCTGAATGGACAGGCGCTTGGCGAAGGTGGTCTTGCCCGCCGAAGAGGGGCCGGCGATGAAGACCAGCCGACACCCGTTGCGCGCGGCAATGCAATCGGCGATTTGCGAGATCTTTTTTTCGTGGTGCCCCTCGGAGACCTTGATGACATCGTGGACATCGCTGGTAACCGCCGCGGCATTGAGTTCGGATACGTGCGAGATGCCCAGCTTGCGGCTCCAGCCAATCGACTCTTTGTGCGTCTTGTACAGGTTGGGCTGTGCGCCGGCGTTCCATGTAACATCGGGTCCAGAGTGCTTGGGGAACTGCAGCACAAAGGCATCTTCTTCGAGGGCAAACAGGCGAAATCTCGAGAAGAACCCCGTGTGGGGCGCCACCGGACTGGTGCACAGATCGACGAAGTCGCCCAGCGAGACAATCGAGACATGCGAACTCGACCAGCCAGTCAGCAGCCGGCGTTTGGGGTCTTCGTCGGTGCGGGCGAAAATGCGCCGCGCCTCTTCGACGGGAATGCGCGAATACACAAAGGGCACGCGCTGCGCCACCAACGCCTGCATGCCCTCGGAGAGCTTCGCCAAAAACGCATCGTCAACCGCGATGCCGGACACCTTGAAAAAATATCCCTCGGAGATCGATTGGCCGATTTGAATGCGCGTACCGGGAAACAGGCGGTACAGCACTTCGTACATCATCATGGTCACGTGACGCCGGTACAAGCGCACGCCGTGGCGCGAGTCGACGTGCACCGGAACGATTTCTCCCGAGCGCACAATCTTAGCCTGTAGCGAGACCACGCGGTTGTTGACCGTGGCCGCGATGACCTGTGCGTCCTCGGGGTCGGGATAGCGCTCCATTAGCTCTTGGACGGTCATGCCGCGCTTCACGCTGAGGGTTTGGCCGCGATAGCGAATGTCTGCGGGCTCTTCGGCAATGCTGTATCTGTCAGTGGATTCGGAATTCATATCGTTACGCCTTTCGCTTTGGCACCGTCGCCATAGGTTTCGTTACTCTACTTTTCTCTAAGGCTTCGGGCAAATTGTGGGGCAAGACGCGGGAAACATCCCGGGCAATGGGCGATGGGCTACGGTGAGGTCGGCAGCAGCCGTGAGAGCGAGAGGTGTTGCTTTGCCGCTGCGGCGAAGAGCGCGTCGGCGTCGGCGACATCGGAGATGTCAACGGTGGGAAAGACGCCCAGCACCGGCACGTCACCCCAACGCGAAATGGCGTCGGCGTTGCCCAGGGGGATGTCGCTCGTCCCGTTGAGCACCACCCCGGCGATGGGGATGCCGCGCTGGCGGGCCGCTTCGATGGTCAACAATGTGTCGTTGATAACGCCCAGTCGGTTGGGCGCCACGATGAGCAATTCAAAGCCCGTTTGCGCGATGAAGTCGCCGTACAGCAGCGCGTCGCTGAGGGGCACCAACAGACCGCCGGCGCCCTCGGCGAAATAGATCGCAGCGTCGTCCACCGCGTTTTGCACAAAGGCATGCAAGTGCGCCGCGTCGATGGTCTCGCCCTCCATGGCGGCGGCCAGGTGTGGCGACACCGGGGCCTCAAACGCATAACAGCACGCCTGCTGCCAGGGCTGATCGCACCGGGCAGCGCGCAACAGGGCCAGGGCATCCGAGGGACGCAACACACCGTCGATGCGCGGCACACCGCTCTCCACGGGCTTGGCCACCCCCACGGAGAAGCCCTGTAGAACCAAGGCGCGCACCAGCGCTCGCGTCACCGCGGTCTTGCCCACATCGGTGCCCGTGCCGGTCACAAAAAACCTACGGGTCAGTTTACGAGTCATGGGGTGTCATCCTCTCGGGGCCGATTGGGGGCATCGCCCGATGGAGGCACGCATGCGGAGAGGGCGGACAAGAGGGCGTCGATGTGCGCGGTCTCGTGTGCCGCAGTGATGGTGATGCGCAGGCGAGACGTGCCCTCGGGGACCGTGGGCGGGCGCACCGCTTGCACGAAGATGCCGCGTTCCCAAAGGGCCTGGGAGACGCGCAACGCCGCCTGGGCCGAACCGATGACCAGCGGCTGAATGGGTGAGGTGGAGGGAATCAGGGGCAGCCCCAGGTTGGCGGCGCGCTCGCAAAAGACGGCAATATTGGACTGCAGACGCTGGCGCAACGCATCGCCTTGTCGCACGATATCCCAGCCTCTCAGCAGGCCCGCACTCAAAAAAGCCGGCGCCGCGGTGGTGAACAAAAAGCTCCGCGCGCGAGAGCGAATTATCGCGACGGCCGACGAAGAGGTCGCCACCATGGCACCGCACAGCCCCCAGGCCTTGCCAAACGTGCTCACGTGCACCGCCACGGACTTTGCGAGCGCCTCGCGATGCGCCAAGCCCCGCCCTTCCGGTCCCATGATGCCGACGCTGTGCGCCTCGTCGAGGTAGAGCTGCGCGCCGTGTTGCTCCGCCAATGCGCAGAGCGCGTCCAGGGGTGTTTCATCGCCGTCCATGCTGAACACCGCATCGGTGACGATGAGCCGGACGCCGTCGCGCACGGTGTGGGTGGCGAGCAGCTCGGCCAGGTGCTGCAAATCGTTGTGGCGAAAGATCACCACTTGCGCGCGGGACAAGCGGCAGCCGTCGATGATGCTGGCGTGCACCCGCTCATCGGAGAAGATGATGTCGCCCGGCGCCGTGAGGGCCGAAATGGCGCCCACGTTGGCTTGGTAACCCGAGGGAAACGACAGGGCGGCGGGATAGCCCATCCACTGGGCCCACGCGGCTTCGAACTGCGCATGCAGCTCGGTGTGTCCGCTGATCAAACGAGAGGCCCCGGTGCCAGCGCCGTACTGTTCCATGGCGCGACACATGGCCTCGGCGATTTGGGGGTGGTTGGCCAAGCCGAGGTAGTCGTTCGAGCAAAAGTGCAGGCGCTCCCCGTCGCGGGTCAAAAATGTTTCGGCGGTGGGCCCCAGGGAGACGCGCAGTTTGCGGTCGAGGTTTTGGGCCTCCAGCGCTTGGTATCGCCGGTCCCAAATGCCCCCCGATGGCGTGCGATCCGACGTCAACGATTGGCCTCGTCTGAGATGCGCGCCACTTCCATCATTAAGCCCTGCATTGAGCGCTGCAGGAGATCGGTGGCGGGCACGTCTTGGGGCGAAAATTCAAATTGCCCGCGCCGCCAAGAAAAAAGCAGGCGCGCGAGCGAGAGCTGCGATGTGGCGGGCGCCATGCCGTCGACTTCAATGACCAGCGGGCGGCCGTCGCGCACAAACATGCGCCCCAACGTGTCGTCGCCCACAAAGGTGAGCACCCCGGTTTTGCGCTCGAGCTCTAAGAGCGTGAGCACCGTGGGCAGCGTTACGTGTTCCATGTCCCCGCGCAGGGCCTTGCTGTTTTTGGCCGTCTGGTGTCGCATGCTGCGGACCAGCAAGCGCTCGATGCGCGCGCGCAATTCCTGCGGCGCATAGGGCTTCGCGATGTAGTCGTCGACGCCAAGCTGGTAGCCCAGCAGGCGGTCTTTTTCGCTGTTCAGCGACGTTTGAAAGATGACCAGCGTTTGGGAGAGCGAGGAGCGGGCGCGCAGCGTGCGCAAGAAATTCCAGCCATCCATTTTGGGCATCTGGACATCGGTGAAGACAATGTCGGGCGGGTGGCGCAGACAAAAGGCCAACCCCTTCAGCCCGTCTTCGGCGGTGGCGACATCGTGCCCCATCTCGCGAAAGATGGCGGCGGCGCGCTCGCGCTGCAGGGCGTCGTCATCGACCACCAATACCTGTCGCTTTTGAAACGCCATCGGCGCCCGCTCAACGGATGCCGCCTCTTCCAGTGTCAGACGAGCGATGCACGCCTCGATGCGCTCCATTCCCGCGCGGGGCATATCGCGAAACACGACGGCCATGCCCATGGGGATGTGCGGAGTGTCGCCTTGGTTGTGCACCCGGGCCACCTGGCCGATGCAGTTCACCTCGTCGTCCGTTCCCGGCAGCACGAGCTTCACCATCACCATGGCGTTGAGGGGCAACAAGTGGCTCGTCTTGATATAAATGCCGCCCTTGGAAATGTTATCGGTGTACGCGGTCACCAGCTTGTCGAGGGTGTTGTACGTGACGCGAAACACCGCCTGCACGCGCCGGTCTTCTCGCCGGTTGGCATCACGCATCGCCGGGCCGTCTTTTGATGGTTTGTCCATAAATGCCGCCGTCTCTCACCGCCGCATCCACGGCGTCGCGACTACATATTGTCACGAATGTAAGAAATTGCGTTGCGAAAAATGGCCAGACCGTCGCCCTCTTCGGGGCGCTCTTCGCGCGTCCAACGCGGGTGGTGGGTGCGGTGCAGGAAGCCTTCGGGGTGGGGCATCATGCCGAACAAACGGCCCGTGGCGTCGCACAGAGCCGCCATGCCCAACGCGCTGCCGTCGGGATTGTGCGGGTGCGTATCGGCGACGTCGCCCGTGAGCGGGTGCGCGTACAGAAAGGGCGCCAGGTGCTGCTGTTGCAGTTGCGACAATACGTCTTCCGGAGCGATGAGACGCCCTGCGACGTGGCGCACGGGCAGCTCCAGTTGATCGATGTCACGCGTGAAAACGCAGGGGCTCTCCGGATCGGCCTTGAGGGTCACCCAGCGGTCTTCGAAGCGCCCCGAGAGATTTGTGGCGAGCGCGACCTGTGGCGTGCCGAGCGGATCGCCCAGCGCCGGCAAGAGGCCCAGCTTCACCATGAGTTGAAAGCCGTTGCCGATGCCGAGCATCAATCCACCGCGCGCCGCAAACGCCTGCAGTTGCTCGAAGAGCGATTGCCCGTTGACCTGCGTGTGTCGCAGCCGGATGGCCGTGGCATGCGCCGCGCCCAAATCGTCGCCGTCGAGAAAGCCGCCGGGCAGCACCAACAACTGCCCCGCATCCAGCGAGGCCTTTCCCGATGCCAAGTCCCACAAGAAGACGGTTTGCACTTCATCGGCCCCGGCCAATTGACAGGCGTGGGCGGTTTCCATTTCACTGCTGATGCCGTTTCCGGTCAGCACAATGCAGCGAACGAGGGACATCAGTTCACCTCCTGAAAGAGCAATGGCGTGCGCCAGGCGCGTTTCAACTCCGCGATGTCGGCATCGATGAGCACCTCGCCATCAAGGCCGCGCATGACGACTTGGCGCGCTTCGGTTACCAGGCCAACGCGGGTGGCATAGGGCTTCATGAGGGTCTCGAATGCCGCGGCAGACGCCGGAGAGACCGTCACCAGCAGGCGCCCGGGGGTCTCGGCATAGAGCAGCTCTTCGCAGCAGGAGATGCCTTCGGCCGGTACATCAGCCAGGTTCACCGACAACCCCAAGTCGCCCGCAAAGGCCGTCTCGGCAACCGCCACCGCCAGCCCGCCGTCCGACAAGTCGTGGCAGGAGGCCACCAGGCGCGATTTGATGGCGCGGTGCAACCAAACATAGGATTCGTAAGTGCCTTCGGGATCGCGCAAGCGGGGCACTTGGCCGCCCTTACGGCCCAGCATGGAGAAGTACTGCGTGGCCCCCATGTCGCAATGCGTCGTCCCCACGATGTACACCAAATCGCCCGGCTGCTTGGCGTCCATCGTCACGGCAACGCGCACGTCGTCGAGTTGCCCCACCGCTGACACCAGCAGCGTGGGCGGGATGGAGATGCGGGTGTCGCCGATGGCGTAGTCGTTTTTCATACTGTCCTTTCCAGACACCAGCGGCATGCGGTAGGTGATGCAGACGTCTTTGAGGGCCTTGGCCGAGCGCACGAGTTGGGCCAGTTTGTAATCGCCATCGGGGTTGGTGGGGCTCTTCACCGGATCGCACCAGCAGAAGTTGTCGAGGGCCGCCACCCGAGTGGGATCGGCGCCCACGCACACCAAGTTGCGCATGGCTTCATCCACCGCGCAGGCGGTCATGTGGTAGGTGTCGATGTCGGAGTAAGTCGGGCAGATGCCGTGGGACACCGCCACGCCGCGCATGGAGTCGAGCAGGGGGCGCATCACGGCAGCATCGGAGGGGCCATCATCGTGAGCGCCGCAGAGCGGTTTGACCACGGAGCCCCCCAGCACCTCGTGGTCGTATTGGCGCACCCAGTACTCTTTGGAGCAGATGTCGAGGCGGCCGAGCATGCGCAGCAGCACTTCATCGGGGGGCGCATCGGTGCGGGCGTCGACCGGGGATTCGTCGGACGGGGTCCAGTTCGCTTCCAGCTCCATTTGGGGCACGCCGTTGTGGAGAAAGTCCATATCGAACAGCGCCACGGGGCGGCCCTCATAATGCAGTTCGAGGTACGGTCCTTCGGTGTATTCGCCGAGATCCGTCGCCTCCACCGCCATCTCCTTGGCCAGCGACAAAAAGCGCGTCAGGTGCTCGGGGGGCACGGCAGCGGTCATGCGCTCTTGGGCCTCGGAGACAAAAATTTCCCAGGGGTGCAAGCCGGGGTACTTCAGCGGTGCCAGGGCCAAGTCGATGCACGCCCCGCCCGAGTCTTCGGCCATCTCGCCGACGGAGGAGGCCAGGCCGCCCGCGCCATTATCGGTCAAGCAACTCATGAGCCCTTCGTCGCGGGCCTTGAGCAGGAAATCGACCATGCGTTTTTGCGTAATGGGATCGCCGATTTGCACCGTCGTGGCCGGGGAGCCTTCGTGCAATTCTTCGGAGGAAAACGTCGCCCCGTGAATCCCGTCTTTGCCGATGCGCCCTCCCACCATCAGGACGCGGTCGCCAGCGTTGGCCTTTTTTTCGTGGCCGGGTTTGTCGTTGATGACAGCGGGCATCAACCCACCGGCGCCGCAAAAGACCAAGGGCTTGCCCAAGAAGCGCTCGTCGAAGACCAGCGAGCCGTTGACGGTTGGCGCGCCGCTCTTGCCGCCGCCGTGTTCCACGCCCGCCCGCACCCCTTCCAGAACGCGTCGCGGGTGCAGCAGTCGCGGGGGAAGTTCTTGGTCGTAAAACGGATCGGCCAAGCAAAACACGTTGGTGTTGCAAAACAAGCGCGCGCCCTGCCCGGTACCCAGCGCGTCTCTGTTGACACCGACCACGCCGGTCATGGCCCCGCCATACGGGTCGAGGGCCGACGGTGAATTGTGGGTTTCGGCCTTGAACACCAGGTTCCAGTCGTCGGTAAACTTCCACACGCCCGCGTTGTCTTGAAACACTGACAGGCAGTAGTCCTCGCTGCCCAGCCGCGTGCGCACTTGGTGGGTCGTCTCTTTCACGTAGGACTTGTAAATGGAGTCGATGATCTCGGGTTCGGGCTGGTCGCTATTTTCTTTGTAAGCGATGCGGGCGTTGAAAATTTTGTGCTTGCAGTGCTCCGACCAAGTTTGCGCGAAGACCTCCACCTCTACGTCGGTGGGTTGGGGCGTCAAGCCCTTGGCCGCGCGTATTTCCTGCACATCGGTGCGGCGATAAAATGCGCGAATGGCCTGCATCTCCGGGAGGGAGAGGGCCAGCATCATGTCTCGGCTGAGCTGGAGCAAGTCGTCGTCGGACACCTCGAGGTCGATGGTGCGCACCTGGGGCTCAGCGTTGTCGGTCACCCGCGGCACCTCGGTGGGCAGCCCCAAGGCGGCGTCGAAGTCGGCGGCGTTGACGATGCGGTGGCGTTGGATCAAATCGTTGCACAACAGCTCGTCGGTTAGGCGGTCCACCTGCGCGCGTTCGAGATTTGCCGCAATGAGGTATTGCCGGGCGGCGAACCAGGCGCCATCCGCGGGAAAGCGATCTCCCAGCACCAGGCGCGCGCATTCGGTGGCGGTGCGACCGGCGTTGTCGGTCACTCCGGGGCGAAATCCCACTTCTACAATCCAGTCAAAATCACTCGCCAGGGGAGCGTCTACCGACCAACGCTGCGCCACGGGATCGGCAAACTCACGGGCCAGGGCTTCCAGGTCGTCCCGGGGCAACTCCGCATCTGTGCTGTAAACATCGATGCAGCGAATTTTTTCGATGGGGCATCCCAAGCGTTCGCGGATATCGGACGCTACGCGTTGGCCATCTGCGTCGGTAAACTCTTGTTTTAGTTGGATTTCAATGCGGTGCGTCATGGCATTCTCCTACGGTAAATCACGAGGGGGGGCATACCATATGGCAGCCTTCTGGAAAAGCGCTTGCATCAAGCGGTGCAAAAAAAACTGTGGTGGAAAATGTGCGGATGAAGAAATCCGCAAAGAGGGGCTATTCTTGCGATTCCATCTCTTTTAAACCCGCTTCGAGGGCTTCGATGGCACGCTTCAATTCGGGCATATAATCGGTCGGCAGGTACACCCCTTTTTTGGTGGGACGCCACTCGCCGCTCTGCTCGTCCATGTAGTAAATTCTGAGGTCGATATTTGTTTTGCGTTTGTACGCTTTAATGCTGGCGCGAACGATTTCGGTCGCCCCTTTTTCAAATTCCGCCACCACTTTTTCGTTATCATCGGCCATGTTGTCCTCCAATGGTCGGTCGCGTCACGACCTGGCTATCGATTCGACTTGTAGAGAATGAATCGGCGAGAATTTTAGCAATAATGAATATCTAACACAATACAAATATATGATTCGTATTGTTAGACAAACCACTCGTTGTTAGGCGGCCTGCTCGTCTTTTTTGTCGCCCCTCTTTTGCGGCGATCCTTTTTCAATGCTCTCGGACGCGAACAGCAATTGGCGGATTTCGGTGGCAACCGCGGGATTGGCCTGCAAAAACTCGATGGCGTTGTCGCGCCCATTGCCCAGCCGCGTCTCGCCATAACTCAGCCAAGCGCCGGATTTGGCGAGGACCCCCGCCTCCACCCCCCAGTCGACGAGCTCGGCCTCGGGCACCACGCCGCGCCCATAGATAATGTCGAATTCGGCGATGCGAAACGGCGGCGCCATTTTGTTTTTGATCACCCGGACCCGCGTGCGCGAACCCACCGGCTCGTCGAAATCCTTCTTTTTAATTTGGCCGATTTTTCGAATGTCGATGCGCACCGAGGCAAAGAACTTGAGGGCATTGCCCCCGGTCGTGGTCTCGGGACTCCCAAAAGTAACGCCGATTTTTTGGCGGATTTGGTTGATAAAAATGAGCGTGGATTGCGTTTTGGAAGCCGCGCCCGTGAGCATGCGCATGGCCTGGGACATCATCCGCGCCTGCGTGCCCACATGGAAATCTCCCACTTCTCCTTCCAACTCGGCCTTGGGCACCAGCGCCGCCACGGAGTCGATGACCACCAAGTCAACGGCCTCAGACATCACCAGCGCGTGGGCGATGGCTAAGGCCTGCTCGCCGTGATCGGGTTGCGCCACCAGCAATTGGTCGACATTGACCCCGAGCTTCTCGGCATAGGCGACGTCCAGCGCGTGCTCCGCGTCCACAAAGGCGCAGGTGCCGCCCATTTTTTGCACCTCGGCGATGGCGTGCAGCGTCAGCGTCGTCTTTCCCGAGGACTCGGGGCCGTAAATTTCGATCAGCCGCCCGCGGGGATAGCCGCCGATGCCCAACGCGCGATCAATGGCGAGAGACCCCGAAGGAAACGACGGAATGTCCCGACCGCTGGGGCGTTCCCCCAAGCACATGACCGTGTTGCGGCCAAACTTCTTATCGATGCTCGCAATCACTCCCTGAATTTTTTTCAACGCTTCCTTGCCCGACATACATGCCCCTTTCTGTGGTGCGCCAGCGGCGCGTTTTTGGCGACTTAAAGTTGGTTGCGATCCAGCGTGCGATACCCAATGGCCTCCGCAACGTGTGCCGTGGCGACTTGTTCGCTGCCATCGAGGTCGGCGATGGTGCGGGAGACCTTTAAAATGCGCGCATAGGCGCGTGCCGACAGCCCCAGGCGCTCAATGGCTTTTTCGAGCAGCGTGCGGGTGGTGTTGTCCAGGGCGCAATGCTGTTGGATCAGCCGCAGGTTCATCTGCCCGTTGACGCGAATGCCCGTGCCGGAGAAGCGCTCTTTTTGCACCTCTCGCGCCGCCACCACCCGCTCCCGGATCACCTCCGACGATTCGGAGGTGCGCGAGCGCGTCAGCTCCTGCACTTTCACGGCGGGCACATCGACGTGCAGATCGATGCGGTCCAAGAGGGGCCCCGAAATGCGACCGCGGTAGCGTTCCACCTGCCCTTGCCCGCAAACACAGGCGCGCTCCGGCGACCCGTGATAACCGCAGGGACAGGGGTTCATGCTGGCCACCAAGCTGAAGTTGGCGGGAAACTCCGTTTGTCCGCTGGCGCGGGAGATGACGATGCTGCCTTCCTCTAAGGGTTCGCGGAGCACCTCAAGCACGTGTCGCTTGAACTCCGGCAGCTCGTCGAGAAACAAAATGCCGTTGTGCGCCAACGACACCTCGCCTGGACGCGGCGGGTTGGATCCCCCAACGAGCCCCGCATCCGAGACCGTGTGGTGGGGTGATCGGAATGGGCGCGCGGTGACCAGCGGGCGCGCGTGGCTGGTGAGCCCGAGCACCGAATGCGCCGCCGACACCTCGAGCATTTCTTCGAAGGACAGGGGCGGCAAAATGGTGGACAAGCGACGCGCCAACATCGTTTTGCCGGAGCCGGGCGGCCCGATCATGATGACGTTGTGTGCGCCAGCGGCCGCGACTTCGAGGGCACGGCGCGCGTTCTCCTGTCCCTTTACCTCGTTCATGTCGATGTCGGTATTGGCGACGGCCTGGGACATCTCTGTAACGGGGTGCGCGCACAACTGCTTTTCGCCAGTCAAGTGCAACAGGGCGTCGGAGAGCGATGACACCGGCAGCACGGAGACCTCCGCGATGACAGCGGCCTCGCCAGCGTTGTCGGACGGCAATATGAGGTGGCGAACCTTTTGTTCGCGCGCCATTAACACGTAGGGCAAGGCGCCTGGCACCGCACAGCAGCGCCCGTCGAGCCCCAATTCCCCCACCACCATGTATTGGGCCAATCGCTGGGCGTCCACCAGCCCCACGCCCGCCAACACGCCGAGGGCGATGGCCAGGTCAAAGGCCGAGCCGTTTTTCTTTACGTCGGCTGGCGCCAAGTTCACCGTGACCCGGCGCGGCGGCAGATCGTAACCGCAGTTTTTTAGCGCGGCGAGCACCCGCACCTTTGATTCGCAGACCGCGCCTTCGGGCAAACCCACGATGGTAAAAGCCGGCAACCCCATGGCGAGATCGACCTCGACCTGCACGGGCATGGCGCGAACCCCTGTCAGTGCTCCACACAAAACCTTGGCGTGCATTGGCCTTACCTCCTGCAACAATGCGGCGTGCTGCCCCCACGCCGACCGACAGAGCAAGAGCCGTGCCATGGCCCAATGGGCTGTAAAACAGCGGTTTTAACGTTTGAAGAGACCGGAAAAGCCCGAAAGGCCACCCCGATGGCCACCCCCATTGGCCGCTGAAAGCGTAAATTTGGCGATGCGAAGAAAGCCCAGCGCTCGCTTGCGCTGCCAAACCCTTTCGCATACTATCCGCCGCAATGAAAAACGGTATATATACATATATGGCCCGCCTTTTTCTCCCTGTGTCGCTCGCCGCGATTTTTTGCATCACCGGGGGATGCGTCCCCGACACCGGCGGCGTCGATCCGCCCAACGATCAACTGATCTTCCCAGTGGCCTTGGCCACCACCCGCGACGCCACACACCTGCTGGTGGTCAACTCCAACTACGACCTCCGCTACAACAGCGGCACCTTGCTGATGCTGTCGCTCGCCGCCCTGGACGGCGCAGGCGACACCACCGCCGACGACAAACGCATCATCTTCGACGAGGCCTCCGGCGTCTTCACCGTTCCGGACGCGCTGTCAAAGTTCTGCACCGGCGACCGGAAAACCGACGCTTGCACCCTCGACGCATCGCGCGCCGCGCTCCCCGAAGAGACCATCCGCCTGGGGGCCTACGCCAGCGATCTACAAATGACCGCGGACCAACGCTGGGCCCTCATCCCGGTGCGTGGAGACCGCGCCATTATGGTGGTGGAGGTCGACGAACACGGCGACGACAAACTGTACTGCGGCGACCAAAAATCCGCCTGTGACGCCGCCCATCGCGTGCGCAGCAACAGCCGCGTAAACCTGCCCATCGAGCCCCTCTCCGTCGCGGCGCTCGACTACCCCATCCCCGCTTCCCCCGACGCCGCTAGCGACGCCCCCAAGACCATCGAAACCTTTGGCTTCGCCACCCATCTGGCGGGCGGTGAGGTCTCCCTGTTCTCCATCGCCACAACGGAACCCGGCCAAGAGCCCGTTATCAATGCAGAGCTCATCTCGGTTATCGGCGGTGTCATCGACGGCGCCAGCGGCATCGCCACCAACCCCCTCAACCGCGACATTTATGTCGTCGGGCGGCGCGACCCCAACCCCCACGTCGCTGTCCTGCGCGTCCTGGCCGACCTGTCGTCGGGCGGCAGCTACCGCAACAACCCCTGGTTCTCGCAGGCCGCCACCATCCCGGTAGCCTCGCAAATCTACGGCGGCACCGAGGCGCGCTCCATCGCGGTCTCCCCCAAGGGCGACGAGGCGTTTTTTGTAACGCACCAACCGCCAGCCCTCATCAAGGTCAACCTTGAGACCTACGAGACCATCGACATGACCACGGTGTGCCCCCAGCCCACCCGCGTCAAAACATGGATCGACCGCGGCGCCTCCGACGACCCCGACGACGACGTCCTCTACGCCTTTGTGCTCTGCTTCCTCACGCAGCAAATGCACATCGTCCGCACCGACGTCATGATGAACACCGTGCGCCTCACTGGACAAGGGCCGCAGGACATCGCCTTCGACCCGGTGCGCAAACTGGCCTATGTCGCCAACTTCCGCGACTCCACCATCACCCCCTACCAGGCGTATCCGCCGTTCAATCAAATTCGCATCAAGAGCGCCAAGGACCCCGAAGATGTCCGGTGGCTCCAATTCGGCAGTTCCCAAAGCGCGAAGGAGAAATAACGCCGTGCGAAGCGCAACCCCGATCATCCTCTGGTTTTGCCTCGCGGCCCTGCTGCTGTGCGCCTGCGACGACGACATCCCCGACGCCGTCATCCCGCAATTCAACCAACCGCAGGCCGTGGCCCTGGTTTGTTTCGACGAAAAAGACGGCCCCCAACCCATTGAGAAGTGCAGCAACACAGCGCGCACCAGCGCCGAGACCTACGCCTTTGTCACCCAGACGGTGCTCGGCGAAGTGGCCGTGGTCAACCTCAACACCTATCGCATCGTCGACAAGGAATCGCGCATTCCCTACAACAGCTTTGTGCCGGTGGGCGGCCTACCCGTCGACATCGCGGTCTCTGCCGATGGCCGGACCGCCTACACCGTCAACGTCGAGACCCACGACATCTCCATTATCGACACCGCCGCGGCCATCGCCGAAAAGGGCCTCAACGCGGCGCGCTCGCTGTACATCGGCGGACCGGGGCACCAAATCCTCATCGCCACGGATGCCCCCCTAACGCCCGACGCCCTGGGAGAGCCCATCTCCGATCGCTTCGCCTTCGTCACACAACCCACCATGGGGCGTGTGGCGGTGGTCAACCTCAAGCCCTTCGAAGCCCCCAACCCCGACGGCGACCTCATCGAGGTGCCCATGGGGGTCATCGCGTGGCTCCGACTGGACGCCGGCACCCTGGCCGACACCCCCGTCACCGACACGCGCCCGCAAGGCGTCGGCCCCCGCACCATCGTCGAATCACACAACACAGGCACGCTGTACATCGGCGGCATGAACGGCGGCTTTCCCAACAAGAGCGACGGCAGCTACATCATTGAACTCCACCGCAACGCCTTCATCGACCGCGCCCAGCGCGCCTACCTCGAGCACGGCGAACCCACGGCCCTCGACGCCGACGAATTCGCCATCCGCCGCATCGACCTCAACGGATACACCGTCGCCCAGTTCGACATCGAGCCGTCTTTGGAGCGCTGGCTGTACGCCATTGAAAACGAATCCGGCGGCGTCATCGTCGTCGATCTGACCAGCGGCGAACTCCTCGACATCAACCGCTGGGACCCCACCGCCCAGAGCCCCTACAGCCTGAAGTTGCCCGGTCGGGCAAAGCAGTTGAAGCTCTTCCGCTTCGACGAACCCTTGGCCACCGACGAGCTCCCGGGGCCCATCACCTTCAACGGCACCTTCGCCGCCGTGGCCACCACCCAGGCCGCAGTCTACGTCATCGACGCCGAAGACAACTTCGCCGCGCACCTGCCCGATTTCGAATCCATGCCCCACTCCCTGCGCTACGGAAACGACTGGTACAGCAAGGGCAAGGACAACACCTGGACGCCCCTCTACCCCCAGGTGGCCACAAAACCGCGCCTATACGGCGACGACACCACCATCTCCCTCAGCGAGCCCCTGTTCTCCGATATCGCGCTAGCGCCTGGCGCATCCGACGACACCGACGCTGTGACCGACGGCTGTGACGCGCATCCCGATGGCTTTCGCCTGCGCGACTTCGAGGAATCCCAGGGCGTTTATTTTCGCTGTGACCGCCGCCTGTCGCGCACCGAAGAGTGGGTGTTCACGTACCAGGGCGATCTCGGCGTCAGCGGGGTGGGCACCATGCAGCGCGCCAAGGGCCTCGAAGACGCCTTCTCCGACGAGACCAAAAACTTTTGCGCGGCGGGCGTCTTGGGTCCCGACGCGAAAGACACCATCTGGGACATCCCCGCAGACATCCTCGCGGGCTTTCCCTACGCCGAGACCTACCGCGGGTATCCCGGCGACATCATCGAGGTGACGTCGACGCCAGCCCCGGTGAGCGCAAAGACCGACTGCACCGCATACACCTCTGCAGACCACAAGAAGTGGTACCGCGTCGCCGAGATCATCGACGGGCAAACCCTGCGCCTCGCCCCCCTAGAGGGCGATGCCTACGCCCCGCTGCCCACCTTCGACTGCTTCGGACAGGCCTTCACCTACCGCGTCCGCGCCGCCAATTCCTGGGTGGCCCGCGGCACATCGACGGGCACCCTCAAGCGCGGTTCCCTGCAAAACGGCCAATGCGTTCCGTGGATCGGCGAAACCGCTGACGAAGACATCCCGCAGCGCCACTGCCGCATCTTCGAAGCGCCGCCGCGCGACGACGCCGAAACCAACGCCGCCGCCGATGACGCCCACACCTTCGAAAACCCCTATTTTCGCCTGCGCATGCCCGAAATCTCGCTAAAGGGCGACAGCGAAAGAGATGACTACGACAACCTCTTCATCAGCATGATGGTGGCCAACGCCTTTACGCCGCTGCGCGCCACGGTCGGCACCCACATCACGGACATCGCCCTCGCCCCCAACAACGACGTGCTCTTCGTCGACCAGTCCGCCAACGGCCTTGTCATCTTCGACATGCTCGGCACGTTTTCAATCCGCGACGAACCCATCAAATAATTTTGCATTTCCTTAAGAGAGCCCCCGCTTGTCGACGCAGGCCATGAGCGCGGGCGAAAAGGCACCACTCAAGATGTGTGCGCCCTCGGATGTGTCTCGCCCATCTTCGGTTTTGAGCACCAAGGGCGGCATGACGTCGAGACATTCGCTGTTGCCGTGACGGGCTTGTAGCAGCACCCAGGCGGCGGGCTCGTCCTTGCGCGGGTACACAAAGCACATGCGGGTGGCGTGCAGGTGTTGGTGGTGCAGCGCCGCCATTAAATCGGCGAGCCTCCGCGCCGGAAAGATAATGCAGAAACGCCCCTTGCCCGGCTGCAGCAATCGCGACGCTGTGGCCACGACATCGCCGAGGGTGACCGCGATCTCGTGACGCGCGATGCGGCGTTCTTCGAGGGCGGGCAGACGCCCCGAATCCGCGGGCCAAAAGGGCGGGTTGGAGACCACCAAATCGAAGCGCTTGGGCGAGAGCTGTGGGTGCGGTTGGCGCATGTCGCCGTGGAGCAACGCGAGCTGGTCGCCGAAACCGTTTCGCTGCGCGTTTTGCATACACAGTTGGGCCAGGCGCGCCTGGAGTTCTACGGCTACCACATGGCGCACCGCGCTCGTCGCCAACAAGCCAATGCCCACAGCGCCGCTACCCGCGCCCAAATCGGCACACTGCAAAAAGCGGCCGGATTGCGACGCGAACCAAATCAGCAGTGGCGTGTCCACCGAAAAGCGATAGCCGCTCTTGGGCTGGCGCAGCAAGACCCGCCCTTTGAAGAGCGCGTCTTCGGTGGTGTCGTGTTGCGGTGTTGCGATATCGGTGTTCATAAATCCCCGCCAGCGCTCTGCGGACGCCAAAGGATGCGACCAGTATAAAAAAAATCACCGCGCGGCGATAGAAGCGAAACACATCGGCACACGCCCCGGACATTTCCAGTGCTCCTTACAGTACGCATCCGGCATTTGACCTGCCCCATGCGGCGTGTTAATTTTGCCCATCTATTTTGCCGCGATGAAGGAGAACCCCATGCGCATCGTTGACAACCCAGAAGCCGCCCGCCGATTGGCCCGAGCCATTGCCTCCGACCTTTCGCTGTACAACGAAGAAAAAATCCTCGAAGGCCTGCAAGCCGACAACCTCTACGACGTCATGCACGACGAAATCGAAGAGGGCCGCACCCTCTTTCGCTCGCGCGTCACCGACGAACTCTACGACAAAAACTTCTACGACCGCGCCATCATCGATTTGCTCGTCAAATCCAAAGGGCACATCAAGTGCAAACTCTGGTAAGCGCGTTTGGCCCCCCCCCCTGTCCCTGAAAACATCGACAATTTCGACGCTGACCCCACAGCGCCCACGGTTTGCGAGTGGCCCATCGGCCCATCCGACGCGGGCACCCGGCTCGACATCTTCTTGCGCGACAACGACACCGGCGTCACCCGCTCGGCGCTGAAACAGCTCATCGAAAATGGCGCGGTGTCCCTCGACGGCGTCCCGGAGACCCGCCCGTCTCGCAAGCTGAAGGCGGGCCAACGCCTGCGCCTGTCGTTGCCCGCGGCGCAACCCGCCTGCCCCGAGCCCGAAGACATCCCGCTGGACATCCGCTACAGCGACGCGGCCATCGCGGTGATCGACAAACCCCAGGGGCTGGTCGTCCACCCCTCGCCGGGACATCCCACGGGCACCCTCGTCAACGCGCTGCTCCACGCCTGCCCCCCGGCGGGCGGCGATCCCGCGCGGCCGGGCATTGTCCACCGCCTCGACAAAGACACCTCGGGGCTCATGGTCGTCGCACGCAGCGAAGAAGCCTACCAACACCTCGTCGCCCAGTTTCACGCCCAAACCGTCACCCGCCGCTACTTGGCCCTGGTGCAGGGCAATCCGCCCGACGCCGGCACCTGGAACACCCTGCACGGCCGCAGCGAGGGAAACCGCAAGCGCTTCTCGACGCGCGTCACCACCGGAAAGCCCGCCATTTCTGTCTTCGCAACGGTGGAGCGTTTTTCCGGCGCCGCCCTGCTGCGCGTGACGTTGCAAACTGGGCGCACCCACCAAGTCCGCGTGCACTGCCACGACCACCACTTTTCCATTCTAGGCGATCCAGTCTATGCGCCGCGGCGCCTCTCGCCCGAGCTCCGCAGCCTCCACGCGCGCCTGCCGGGACAAGCCCTACACGCCGAACACCTCGCGTTCGCACACCCGCTCACCGGAGAGCGCTTGACATTTTCTAGCCCGCCCCCTGCGGCATTTCTCGATGCACTCCACGCCCTGCGCGCCCAAAATGCACCGCCACCGTGACACTCCGTTACATAGATAAGTCTTGTCTTGGAACATTTTTTGCTTAAATTACGGCGCAGACTGGAGACGGGGCTCGATTTTCAAAAACCGCAATGATTCCGGTGATTAAAAACAAAACCAGCCCCATGCTGTGAAAATTTAATACACTTCGTTGTTGTTTTTTTTCTCGTTGGGCGGAATAGTGCGCGGCAACAATGCAGAAACAACACGGCATTTTGAGGGCAATATGAAAACAGCCATCCTACTGGCACAAGAACGCAGCGAGCGCGTGGTCAACGGCTCCGGGCACATGAAGGCCCTGGCCAAGGTCGCTGGGTTGCCGCTCATCATCCGCAATTTGCGAACCCTACACGCGGCGGGCATCGAAGAGGCCGTCGTCGTCACCGGCTACGAGGCCGACAAGGTCGAGCGCGCCCTAAACAGCTACCACATCGGCCTAAAGGTCACCGTGGTACGCGACCGTGACTGGGAGCGCGGCACCGCCCACTCCATCCTCGCGGCGGCCAGTTGGATCACCCACCCCACGCTGCTGGTGCCCTCTGATCACCTGTATCCGCCGTCCCTCATCCGCCGCTTCATGAAGACCCCCACCCCGGCCGACGCCACCGTCATGGCCGTCGACCGCAAGCAAGACGAAATCTTCGACGCCGACGAGTGCATGAAGGTGCGCCTCTCCGGCAACATCGTCACCGAGATCGGCCGCAACCTCGACGCGACCGACGCGGTGTGTCCGGGCATCATCCGCATCTCGCCCGAGATCGTCGACACGCTCCACCGCCTCCTCGAAGAGGCCGAAGTCAAACTCATCGATCTGCTGCGCTCCCTGGCGCGGCGCGGACGCCTCCAGGCCCTCGACGTGGAGAACGCGCGCTGGATCAGCATCTCCAGCCCCCAGGCACGCCGCTACGCCGACCTGCTCCTCCAACTTCACGGCGACACCCTCGAAACCAGCTACGTGGGCGAACACGCCATCCTGCTCAACCCCGGTCCCGTGGCCACCACGCCACGCGTCAAGGCCGCTGTTGGCGCGCGCGACATGTGCCACCGCGAGCCCATCTTTTCCAACCTGCTCGACTCCGTGCAGCGCAAGCTCCGCATTGTGTTCGGCGCCCAAGACGACCACGACATCCTGGTGGTCACCTCGTCGGGTACCGGCGGTATGGAAGCCGCCCTTAGCACCTTTGTGCCCCGGGGCCGCAAGCTCCTGGTGCTGCGCAATGGCGCCTTTGGCGAACGCCTCGTCGAGATCGCCAACACCCACAACATCGACGTCGTCGAGCTCGGCGGTGCCTGGGGTAGCCACCTGCCCATCGACCAACTCGAGCCCATCCTGCAGGCCGACCCGCAAATCGCCGCCGTGGCCATGATCCACCATGAAACCTCGGTGGGCATTCTCAACCCCGTTCACGCTGTCGGCGAAATCACCCGGCGCAACAACGTGCTCCTCATCGCCGATGCCGTGTCGAGCCTGGGCGCCGAAGATATCGACGTGACGCGAGATAACGTCGACGTCTGCGTGACCAGCGCCAACAAGTGCCTGCACGCCTTCTCGGGGCTCTCCTCCATCTGCGTGCACCCCGGCGCCTGGAACGCCATCGCACACGAACCCCCGCGCAGCTACTACCTCGACCTGCGCAAATACCAAAAGTACATGAACGAACGCTCGCAAACCCCGTTTACGCCGGGCGTCAACACGATGATGTCCCTCAACGCCGCCCTCGACGAACTGCTCGACCTCGGCGTGAGAGCCCGCTGGGAACACTACCACCGCCTCAACACGCGCATCCGCGAGGGCCTCATCGAGCTGGGCTTTGAGTTGCTGGTCGATCCGCAGCGTTCGTCCCACACCATCACCATGGTCAAGGTGCCCGAAGACCTCACCTACACGCAGCTCTACCAAGAGCTGAAAACCCTGGGCTTCATCGTTTACGAGAGCAAGGGCGCCTACGCGGGGCGTTACTTCCAGGTCGCCAACATGGGGGCCCTCGAAGAAGTGCACATCGACGACTTTCTCAACGCCGTGCGGCACGTGCTCGCCGAACTCCGCCACAGCGAGACGCGCCGCCCCCTGCGCCTGCTCTCCCGCGCCGCCACCTACTAAACGTCAGCAAACAAAAAAAGAAAAACTCAGCGCAACGCGCGGTGGTACTCCTGCAGGCTTTTTACCGTGCCGGGATTTTGCTGCCACGCCGCAATGCCCCGGGCCGCGGCCAAGGCGCCAGCCGTGGTGGTGATGTAGGGCACCCGGTGCTGGATCGCCGCCTTGCGGATGTACGAGTCGTCGATGGCGCTCTCCTTGCCGATGGGGGTGTTGACCACCAGTTGCACGCGCCCAGTGCGGATCAAATCCTCGACATCGGGTGTGCCCTCGCCGCGCTTCATCACGCGCTCTGCGGGGATGCCGTTTTCATTTAGGCTCTGCTGCGTGCCCTCGGTGGCAAAGATGTGAAAGCCCATGCCGTGGAATTGGCGAGCTGCTTCCAAGACCGCGCCGTGATCGGAGGTGGCCACCGTGATGAGCACATTGCCCTTGTCCGGCAGGGGGGTGAGCGTTGCCTCTTGCGACTTGAAAAAGGCCAGCCCGTAGTTGTCGGCCATGCCGAGCACCTCGCCCGTCGAGCGCATCTCCGGGCCCAACACCGGGTCGACCTCGGGAAACATGTTGAACGGGAACACGGACTCCTTCACGCCGTAGTGCGGCAAAATGCGGGACTTGAGGCCAAACGACGCCAGAGACTTGCCGCTCATGATTTCGGTGGCGATGCGCGCCATGGAGACATTGGCCACCTTGCTGACCAGGGGCACCGTACGCGAGGCCCGGGGGTTGGCCTCCAAGATGTAAACGATGCCGTCCTTGATGGCGTACTGGATGTTCATCAGGCCCACGACGCCCAGCTCCACCGCGATGCGGCGCGTGTAGTTTTCGATGATCTCGATGTGGCGCCGGGGGATGTCGACCGGCGGCATCACGCAGGCCGAGTCGCCCGAGTGCACGCCCGCGGCTTCGATATGCTCCATCACCGTGGGCACAAAGGCATCTGACCCATCGCAGATCGCGTCGGCCTCCGCCTCGATAGCGTTTTCGAGGAACTGGTCGATGAGGATGGGCCGGTCTTCGGAGACGTCCACCGCCGCAGCGACATAACTGCGCAGCGACGCCTCGTCGTACACCACCTCCATGCCGCGCCCGCCCAGCACATAAGAGGGCCGCACGATGATGGGATAGCCGATGCGGTGGGCGATGGCGACCGCCTCGTCGATGCTGGAGGCCATGCCCGCCTTGGGCTGCGAGATGTGGAGCCGGTCCATTACCTCGCGAAAGCGATCGCGGTCTTCGGCCAGGTCGATCATGTCGACGGAGGTGCCCAGGATGCGCACGCCCGCCTCTTGCAGCTCCGCCGCGATGTTGAGCGGGGTTTGACCGCCGAACTGCACGATGACGCCCTCGGGCTTTTCGTGCGCGTAAATCGACAGCACGTCCTCGACGGTCAGCGGCTCGAAGTAGAGCTTGTCCGACGTGTCGTAGTCGGTGGACACCGTCTCGGGATTGCAGTTGACCATGATGGTCTCGTAACCGAGATCGCGCAGGGCAAAGGCCGCGTGCACGCAGCAGTAGTCGAACTCGATGCCCTGGCCGATGCGGTTGGGGCCTCCGCCCAGCACCATGATTTTGCGCCGCTGGCTGGACGACACCTGGTTGGGCGCGTTGTATGTCGAGTAGTAGTAAGACTCGTCGACGGCACCGCTCACCGGCACCGCCTCCCACGCCCCCGCGAGCCCCAGGGCAATGCGCTGGGCGCGGAGCTCTTTTTCGGACACGTCGAGCAGCTTGGCCAGGTAGCGATCGGCGAAGCCGTCTTGTTTGGCGCGGATGAGCAACTCGTCAGGCAAGGCCTTGCCGCGGCAGGCCAAAACCTCTTCTTCGAGGGCCACCAGCTCCTGCATCTGCTCTAAGTACCAGCGCTTGATGGCGGTCTTCTTTTGGATGGCGTCGATGTCGGCGCCCTTGCGCAGCGCTTCGTAGATGATGAACTGGCGCTCGCTCGTGGGGTACTTGAGCAGGGCCATCAATTCGTCGCGGGACTTCTCGTGAAAGTCCTTGGCAAAGCCCAGCCCATAACGCCCCGACTCCAGAGAGCGAATGGCCTTTTGCAGCGCCTCTTTGTAGGTCTTGCCGATGCTCATCACCTCGCCCACCGCGCGCATCTGGGTGCCCAGGCGGTCTTCGATGCGCTTGAACTTTTCGAAGGCCCAGCGCGCGAACTTGACCACGACGTAGTCGCCCGACGGGGTGTACTTGTCGAGGGTGCCGTCGCGCCAGTAGGGCATCTCTTTCAGCGTCAGCCCCGTCGCGAGCATGGCGGAGACCAGCGCAATGGGGAACCCCGTGGCCTTGGAGGCCAGCGCCGACGAGCGCGACGTGCGCGGGTTGATCTCGATCACCACCACGCGATCGCTCACCGGGTCGTGGGCGAATTGCACGTTGGTGCCGCCGATGACGCCGATGGCCTCCACGATGTCGTAAGCGTATTTTTGCAGCCGCGCTTTCAGTTCATCGGCCACCGTCAGCATGGGCACAGCGCAAAAGGAATCGCCCGTGTGCACGCCGATGGGATCGATGTTTTCAATGCAGCAGATGGTGATTTTGTGCCCGGTCTCGTCGCGCACCACTTCGACCTCGAGTTCCTCCCAGCCCAGCAACGACTCTTCGAGCAGCACCTGTCCGATGAGGCTCGCTTCTAAGCCGCGCTTCACCACGGTTTGAAACTCCGCCATGTCGTTTACCAAGCCGCCGCCGGTGCCGCCCAGCGTGTAGGCGGGGCGGATGACCAGCGGAAAGCCCATCTGCTCCGCAATGGCCAGCGCCTCTTCGTAGCGCGTGGTGGCGACGCTCTTGGCCATCTCGATGCCCAGCGTGTCCATCACCTTCTTGAACTCGACACGGTCCTCACCCTTTTCGATGGCATCGAGGTTGACGCCGATGACTTCGACGCCGTTGCGCTCCAGCACGCCGGCCTTGGCCAGCGCCGAGGCGAGGTTCAACCCAGACTGACCGCCCAAGTTGGGCAACAGGGCGCAGGGGCGTTCGCGCTCCACGATGCGGGTCAACGTTTCCACGTTCAGGGGTTCGATGTAGGTAATGTCGGCGATATCGGGATCGGTCATGATGGTGGCCGGGTTGGAGTTCACCAAGACCACCTCGTATCCCATGTTGCGCAGCGCCTTGCAGGCCTGTGTGCCCGAGTAATCGAACTCGCAAGCCTGCCCGATGATAATGGGACCAGAACCGATGATGAGGATTTTGTGGATGTCTTCGCGGCGGGGCATTTGTTCTCCTTGGGCGTGCCAGTCCAGAGGGCATTTCGCTTTCCGGGCTGCAAAATAATCGCGGCATAGTAAAGGAGCCCCGAAATGCTGACAACGAATTAGCCAATCATCCATTGATGAAGAACTCGCACCACTTCGGCGCCCCCAACAACGCGAATAAAATTTGGCGGTACAAGTGCAAAAACCATTTTGGACGCCGTTAAAATTTGTTTTTTGTATATAATAAAGATTCAAATGGGCCATTTCAGACAGGGAGAAACACGATGAAAAAGCTTGGTTACATGGCGTTACTGCTCTTGGTGCTCACTTGGGGCCTCGGCTGCGAAAAAGAAGATTCCTCATTGACGCGCAACGGCACTCCGCTCCCCAGCGACCCCACCGACACCGAAAACAACTTCAACAGCGACGACACCAACCGCCCCACGCCCTTGCCCACCGATGGCAAGGACAGCGACTCTACGCCGTTGGACATCGACACCGAGGCCGTCCCGCTCACCTGCGCCCAGGCCGCCGAAAACCGCAGCTACATCGGCTGCGACTTTTGGCCCACCGTGACCTACAACATGGTCTGGTACAACCAAGCGGCCCAAGAAGGCTTTGAATTTGCCGTGGTGGTGGCCAACGACGGCATCGAAGACGCCCACATCCAAATCACCGGAGGCGCCCTGGGCCAACCCCTTAATGAAACCATCCCCAAGGGCTCCCTCAAGGCCATTGTGCTGCCCTGGGTGCAAACGCTGAAGGGCACAACGTTCATTAATGCCAACACCTCGGGCCATCGCGTCGAGACATCTGTCCTGGCGCAGGGCGGGGCCTACCACATGACCAGCTCCATCCCGGTCACCGCCTGGCAATTCAGCCCCCTGGAGTACGAACTCTCCCCGATGCCCGCAGGCTGCATCGACGGCGCCACCACCCCAGGGCGCTGCTACTCCGTTACCAACGACGCCTCCATGCTCATCCCCACCACCGCCATGACGGGCAATTACCGCGTCTTCTCCTACGGCGGCTCCTTCCCCGACACCTTTGGCGACGCCCCCGGGGCCATCGCCATCACCGCCACCGAAAACAACACGCTGGTCCACGTGCAGCTCACCGCCGACATCGCGGCGGGCACGGGCGTAACGGCGGCCTCGGCAGGCGAAACCATCTCATACACCCTCAACGCCGGCGACGTCCTGCAACTTCTGGGCGCCCCCGGCCAATGGATGGGCGAGCCCCACAGCGACCTCACGGGCAGCGTGGTCATGGCGGTGGATGCCAACAATCCCGGCACCGCCGATCAGCCCAACTTCAAACCCGTCCAGGTCATCGGCCTCTCCCCCATCGTCGACCTCACCCCCGCCACCGAGGAGAGCTACGCCGACCACATTGAAGAGCTGGTGCTCCCCGCGGAGGTCATCGGCAACAACTACGTCGTCACCGCGCCCACGGGGCCTTCGGGCAACCCGGTCCGGCACCTCGTGCGCTTCATCGGCAGCGTGGCGGGCACGCAACTCACCTACGCCGGCACCACCCCTGCCGGAGCCCCTACCGCCCTCTCCCCGGGACAAGTGGTCGACATCGAAACCCTCGAATCCTTCCAGGTCTCGTCCCAAGACGAAGACCACCCCTTCGTCGTTGTCAGCTACATCGTCGGCGCCGAACCAAGCGTCTCCATGGCCGTGGCCCCCGAGCAGTTCCGCAAGCAGTACACCTTCTTGGCCCCCACCACTTACGAGAGCAACTACGCCGACATCCTGGTGCCCCAAGGCGCCAACGCCACCCTGGACGGCGCCCCCTTGGCAGGCTCCGCTACGCCCATCAACGGCACCGAGTGGAGCATCCACCGCATCAAGCTGGACAACGGCCCCAGGGGCGACGGCATGCACAAGCTCGAGGCCAACCAACCCGTGGGCCTGCAAGTGATGGGCTACGGCTGGGCCACCTCCTACTACTACCCCGGCGGCCTCAACCTCAAACTGATCTCCAAAACCATCATCATCACCATCGACTAATTCCCACCATGCGCGCCGCCTTCCACCGCCTCGCCTGGCGCCTCTGCCACCCGGCCATCGCGCTCTCGCTCGCGCTCTCCCTTTCATGCCTCCTCGCGCCACAAGCATCTGCTGCCACAGCGCGCGTATTCCTCGTCGAGGTCGCCCCGCAGTCCTACAGCCAGTGGTGCTGGGCTGCGGTGAGCGCCAGCGCCATCAACACCCTGGCGGGCGGCGCATCCTTGTCGCAGTGCGAGATCGCCGAATGGGCACGGGAACGCGCCCCCGAGCGCTTCGGCGACGACGATTGCTGCGCCATGAACGACGACCCCTTCACCGACGCGCCCTGCAACCGCCCCAACCACAGCAGCCAAGAACCCGGCAGCATCGAAGACATCCTCAATGGGCACGGCATCTCCGTACAGCGCATCCCCCGCGCCCTAACCCCCGACGAAGCCGTTGCCTTCATCGACGCGGGACACCTCTTTATCGCCTACCAAGCCGGCCTCTTCGTCGATGGGCACTTTGTCCTGGTGCACGGCTACGACAACGACAGCGCGAACAACGACGACGACAGCGAAGATGCACAGACGCCGCTGCTGTACAACTTCAACCCCGCTGGCGACAAGGGCGCCATGCTCACCCCCTTTGCCCGCATCGCGCACAGCACCGCCGACGACCGAGCGCCCCGGCAATGGGCCGAGACCCTGGTGCTCGAAGAGGCGCTGCCCCCCGAAGCCGCGCTGCCCGCCTCCCAGTGGGACGCCACCTTCGAAGACGCCCCCGACGCCCCCGCGATCATCTCGCCCACCGCCGGCTGCCACCTCTGCGCGCTCCCGCCCCCGCGCCGACCCCACCTGCTGCGCCTCCTCCTGGCGCTTTTTTGACGAAAAAACGTCACTTTTATCCCGCAACCCTTTGACAACGCGCAATCCGAACCTAATTTCTCCTTGTCATCAATTCACGCAATTGAATTGACCCATCGCCGCGAGCCAAGCCTCGGGCGATGCGCTTGTTTGACACATCGCCGCGAGCCAAGCCTTGGGCGATTCACCACAAGAGGTACCAAAATGAAAAGAACCGTATTTTTCTCCATCGCCCTTTTGTCCATGGTTTTGGTGGGCGCCGGATGCAGCAATAGCGAGAAAGGAGGCGCAAGCAGTCCGGCCGCCGTGAAGAAAGCGCTGGAGAATCCCACCGGCAGCGTGGATAGCCCCGAAACCGCACAAGGCGTCGCCGATGCCTTTGCCGAGCAGATGGCGTCCCAGAGCATGGTGGGCGGGTCCAACCAGAGCATCCCGTGTCCCGATGGCGGTTCGATGAATGTCTCGGCATCTTCGGAGGAAAACGTGAACTTCTCCTACCGCAACTGCTGCTACGAAGCCCAGTGCTGCCTCAACGGCAACGGCTGGATATCCTATGGCGGCGCCGGCAGCGCCTACGAGCTCTGCGCAGCGTTTAATGTCGACATCAACTGCTACGAGGACATCGGCGACCTCAACCTGCAGTACTGCCTGGGAGACTCCGGCGACATGTGGTTCGTCGTATCGTACCAGGGCGAAACCTTCGCGGTTAGCGGCTACTACGACAGCGACTACGGCGGCGAGTGGACCATCCGCGACGCCAATGGCACGTGGCAGTGCGAAGCCAGTTGTTCGAGCGGCGACTGCACCGGCTCTTGCAACAACGGCGCCGAGACCCTCTCCTGGTAATTGCCCTTCCCCGCGTCCCCAAAATCACCCCCAAAATCACTCTGATCCCCCAAATCACTGAATTTGGACCACGACAAACCTTTGCAGGTCCTGCCGGTCTTGATAAAATTTGTTTGTTTCTGTTGTGAAATCCAACCCCCCTATAGGTGAAATAAAAATGAAAATTATCAATGTCATAATACTTTCCCTCATGCTTTCCCTGTCCATTTTTTCCCTATCCTGTTCAACAGAACCCCAGGATTCTTCCTCGCAAAACAACGACGAAACAGATTCTCACGATGTCAACGAAACAGATCCCCACGACGTCAACGAAACAGATTCTCACGACGTCAACGAAACAGATGCCCACAACGTCATTTGCCTGGATTTCCAGACAGGAAAAGTAACTGAGGGATGGTGTTTTATCGATGGGGAATGCGTCGAAGTCGGGCAGCAAAGCGAAGAGGAAGGGTGCGGTGTATGCGATCCCAGCGATGCAAAATATGCATGGACACCTGTACCCGACGGAACCGAATGCACCACCGAGCAGGGAAACGCCACCGGATACTGCCAAAGTGGCAACTGTGTTGTGACAACCTGTGAATGTGACGAAGAATCGCTGTGTTGCGATGGGTGTCATCCCATAAATATCGGCGATCCCTGTGGCGATGGAGCAGAATGCGCATCCCAAACTTGCACGGAAGCCGGCGAATGCCACTTTTCCATTTTGGACGGATGGTGCCTGGAAGGAACGGGCACCGAATCGGATCCCTACACGTGTTTTGATACACGCACGAACCCAAACAACTGTGGCGCCTGCGGTCATAAGTGCCTGGAAGAACAAAGTTGTATTTCAGGGCAGTGTGTCGTCCTCGTAACGGGCGTATCGGTTTCTCCCAAAACCCTCATTCTGTCACCGGGAGGTTCTGGAACACTGACAGCCACCATTGCCCCGCCAGCAGCGCACAACCAAGACATCACCTGGAAAAGCGCCGACACGTCGATCGCCACCGTGAACAAGAGCGGGCAAGTACAGGCCCACCGAGTTGGCGAAACAACCATCACGGCCACCGCGGAAGAGGGCATTTTCTTCGATACGGCAATCGTAAAAGTCCACGACACCTATGGTCCATGCGAGAACGAAGGGGAGGTTGTGATGCAACCGCATCTTTGCGTTGGCGATACGTACCGCTTTCTCCGGTGTGAAAAAACACTCTCTGGAGAGCTGGCGCTTTTTTACCGAGAAGCCCCGTCGGTTTGCGTATCCGACAC
>Ga0265293_10001322_pt1 | contig 54283 bp, 49 predicted proteins | sample Munlanlewell138R_FD_192505 | JGI IMG/M metagenome (GOLD analysis project Ga0265293, IMG submission 192505) | Leachate microbial communities from a municipal landfill in Southern Ontario, Canada - Leachate well 138R | ecosystem: Engineered > Solid waste > Landfill > Unclassified | place: Canada... | reverse complement strand
CTAACAGCATTAGAAATTGGTATGAGATTTATCCTCAACTTAGTATCTTTTTCAGCGAAATTGTGTCAAAATACACTAAGTAATTTAGAGATAGAAGGTGGGTTTACACAGTTTATTTTACACTCTCACTCCTTTTCTTGGTATTGTAATATTGTAGCACATAGATAATTAAATGTAATTCTAAACTATATAAAATTTTCTATCTGTTTTGTTGTGGTTTATCTTTTTCAAATTTTAAATTCATTTAGTTTTTCTCTTAAACTAATACCCCAACTTTGAAGTGTATTTGCGATTTTTCTTACTTCTTCTATTTGTTGAGAGTTCTCATTAAAGATAATTTCAATCTGCTTAGACGACTCCATAACTTCTTTAGTTTCTTCTTTTACTTCTAAAGATTTTTTAGCTATGTTATTTGATAACTTTATATTTTTACCAGAAACCGTGATGAGCTTTTTTATAACTTCATTTGCTGAACTAGATACATTTTCTAGTTCACAAATCTCTTTTGCATTGTTATTCATTTGAATACTTATCTCTTCAATTGAATGTACAACGGCAGTTATAATTATGTTTATTTCACCTAAGCTTGTTTGAGTTTTTTCAGCCAATATTCTTACTTCATCTGCAACTACAGCAAAGCCTCTCCCATGTTCTCCTGCACGGGCTGCTTCAATCGCGGCATTAAGTGCTAGAAGATTTGTTTGATCAGCTATATCATCGATAACACTAAGAACATTTTTTGTTTTATGTGCATCTGCACTAAGCCGATTTAACTCACAAGATAGATAAGTCTCTTTTTCCACACTACTTTGTATCTTTTGTCCAAGAGATATTATATTTATTTGGGTATCTCCTAGATAACTATCAATCTGTTGCATCTCCTCTTTACTTAGTTGTGCACTCTCATTTATATCTTCAAAAATTAGACTCATATTGTTTACATTTTTTGTACTCGCTTCTATTATTTTTCTCTCTTTTTGAGTTTGTGCATTTAAAAAAGAGACAATATCTTGAAGTTTTGAAGAGATTTCATCATGTGTTTTTGATTGCTCTTGAAATCCAAAAATTGCAGTTTTTATTTTATTTTTAAAAAACATAACTGCGTTTAACATAGTTGAAGATTCAGAATTAAAACGAGTATCTATATCTATCTCTTTTGAGAGATCCATAGATTCTAAAGAGCTATTTATTTTGCGACTAAGATCAACTCCCCATTTTTTCTCATCAATGTCATGGATGATTAAAATGACGGCAATTATATACTGAACTGTGGCTCCAACAATACTCTGGGTAAAGAAAAATGCGTTGATAGGTAAAAGAATAAATGCACTAATATGGACAAAGCGCATTCTTAAGAAGAGTGATTTCATAATATTATCCTACTTATTTCTAAATAAGACAATTTTAGTATGATTTTAAAAACGTAAGCTTGACACCTATCAACTCCAAATATATTTTACAAGTTTTGTTTATGAAATACTATATATAACAGCCTTATCTCTTCCAGTATTTTTAGCTTCATATAGTGCTATATCCGCTTTTTTAACGAGACTTTGCGCGTCATCATCATCTGTTAATTGTGCGATTCCTAAGCTTATAGTTTTATAGCCAACTTTGTTAAAATGGTAGCTTGAGACTTCCTCTTTTAACTTTTGAGATAAAACAAAAGCCTCTTCTTGTGTTGTGTGTGGGCAGATTATTAAAAACTCTTCGCCTCCAAATCTTCCAAAAATGTCAGATTTTCTAACAAGATTTGTTATCATTTTAGTAATTTCAAACAATACTAAATCTCCAACCTGATGCCCATGAGTATCATTTACATCTTTAAAATGATCTATATCAACTATAATTAATGATAAGTCATGTTTATGTCTTTTTGCTATTTCTACTTCATAATCTAAAAACTCATCAAGCTTTCTTCTGTTTAAAATGCCTGTTAGCTTATCTATGGAAGATAAGATTTCTAACTCTTTTTTAAGTGTAATATCTTGGCTAACTGATAAAAATGATTCTACTTCTCCTTGCTCGTCCTTAACAGCCACGATGTGTTGCTCTAACCAAAATTCTGTTCCATCTTTCTTTTTGTTTTTAATCTCTCCATCCCAAGCTTTATCACTTAACACATTCTTCCAAAGCTCAGTGTAGAGTAATAGAGGAGTATCTTCATGCCTTATAATGTTCATAGGTTGTCCAACAAGTTCTTCTTTTGAGTAGCCACTTGCAACTTCAAAAGCACTACTAACTTCAGCTATAGTGCTATCTCTTTTAACTCTTGCACTAACTACATACTTATCTAAAATAGACGCAAATCTTTTTAACTCTCTGTGTGCTAGGAAGAGAGCCCTCTGTAGTTCTGATGGTTTTTTTGAAGCAAAAAAAGCCATAAAAATACTCGCTAACATGCTCAGTAGAATAATATAAACCGTAGAGAGTATTCTATCTTTTAAAAATTGTTCTTGATACTCTTTTTTAGGTTTAAGTATCAAGAGTGCTTCATCTTCATTTTTTATAATATCGTTTAGTTTATATACATAGCTATTATTAAATGATTCTTGTTTTGAAAGTATATTTGAAGCATTTTTGGGAAAGTCTTTTGTAATTGTTCTTCGGACTCCTGTATATTTATTAAAAGAGTATCTACTATCTGGATGAACTATATAGTTTCCATCTTTATCTACTATAAAATGTTCAAAAGTTGAAGAGTTGCTAATAGAGTCAAGTAGATTTTTTGTAAGCAGATTTACCATTAGCATCCCCTCAAACCTTTGAGAGTCATCAAAAAGCGGTATGGCAATTCTTATGGTTGGTTTGTACGGTATCTCTACTTTCCCATGCTCAATATTTAAGTCAAACTTAGAGTACCAAACTTTTTTATCTTTCATCGCAGATACAATTTGAAAGTAATCCCTACTAGCTTTATTTTGAAGTTTATCTCTAGCTATCAAAATCGCTTCATCAGAGCGATTACGTTTGTTTATTCTGATAATTTCCATTCCATTTTTATCTATATATCTTAACTGCATAACATCTCTGTTCATATTTGTGATAGTTAAGAACATATCTTCAACTCTTAAGAGCTCATCTATGTCTTTATGCTTAACAAATTCTCTTAATGTAGTGCTATTTGAGAGACTCTTTACGATGTTATCGAGATTATCAACTTCTTCTTTTAGTATAAGAAACTTCTTTATAATCATAATTTCATCTGCTTTAGAATCTAGCTCATCTTTAAAACTGTTTAGTTGAATGTTATAAGCAATGATTCCACTAAAAATAGAGATTAAAGTTCCAAATATAATAAAATATATTGTAAAGAGTTTTTTAAAATTTTTTTGAGACATTTTTTTAGATCCCTTCTTATTATCTTACTATTTATATCATATAGACTTAGTATGTAAGTTTAAGTTTAGTTTATCTGGCTGATTTAGATTTTTAGTAAAACTCCAATATGCTATAATCACAAATAATTTATCTTGAGGGTTTTAAATGATTGGAATTGATCTTATAAAGATTTCTCGGATGCAAAAGCTTGTCGAAAAATTTGGACAAAAAGCACTTGAGAGATTTTTATCACCCTCTGAGATTGAGCTCGTTTCAAACCATAAAACTGCTGCTGGTTTTTGGGCTGCAAAAGAGGCTCTCTCAAAGGCTCTTGGAGTAGGTATAGGACAAGATTGCTCATTTAAGGATATAAGCATCTTTAAAACACAAAGAGGAGCGCCAAAGCTAGAGCTCTCCCAAAAATTAATCGATGCATTTCACATAAAAGATACTTCTCTTTCTATCACTCATGATGGCGAGTATGCTATTGCAGTTGTTGCTATAGAATCAACCTCCACCCACAAAGTCTAATAATTCTAGCTTATCTGAGTCTTTTAGTACACAACTCTCCCACTTATCTTGTTTAACTATTTCCATATTTAGTGCCGCTGCCATTACTTTACCTTCTAAAGACAGATCTCTTAGTACCTCTTGCAGAGTAGCTCCAACTTTAAACTCTTTTTCATTTCCATTTATTATTATTTTCATTTATTACTCTTTTTCATATATTTATGTATCTTGGAACTAAATTATAACATCATTCGCGTACTAGAACTAAATGCTATAATCAATATAACAACAACAATTAGTAACACAATAATTACTATTGTTTTTAATTATTAAAATAGTGTCGTAATTTATTGAAATATGATTCAATAAAAGATATACTAGTAGCTTCTAAACTAACTTTAAACTGGATATTAAAATGCTAAATTCCAAAGAGATACTAAAGTATACTAAGAATCTATCTATATTATTTGCTGAGGATCATGACGACTTAAGGCAAAGTACAACTGAAATACTCAAGAATTTTTTTCAAAGAGTAGATAGTGTAAGCGATGGAAAAAGTGCTTTATTAAAATATAAAGAGTACCAAGAAGAGACTTCCAGTTACTACGATATAGTCCTAAGCGATATTCAGATGCCAAATATAAATGGAGTTGAGCTAACCTCTCAGATCTATGAGATAAATCCTTCTCAACTTCTTATTATTTTATCAGCTCATGATGATACAAAATATCTTCTCCCACTTATAAATTTAGGAATTGAACAATTTGTTAAAAAACCTATAGACTATCAAGAGCTATTAAGAGCCTTGTTAAACAGCTCAAAAAAAGCTCATCAAACTCCAGCTACAAAACAGTTAGTATCTCCAAAAATTCAATTAAGTGCTAATGTTATTTTTGATAAAGTAAATAGCTCTCTTTTTGAAAATGGCAAAATGGTTTACTTAACAAAGTATGAGATAATTTTTATGCAACTATTAAGTAGTAAGATTGGTAAAATTTACTCAAATGAAGATATAGCAAAAAAATATGAAGAAGTTCAAGAGAACTTAGATATTCAAAACATTAGAAAACTAGTCTCAAAACTTAGAAAAAAACTACCTACAAACTCTCTAGAGAGCATCTATGGAGTTGGGTATAGAATCATAGCTTTAAATCAAGAGTAGTAGTTGCACTACTCTTGATTTAAAGGACAATAATTTAACACATATTAAAATAATCCTCTACCTAAATACTACTAAATTCTTAAAATATCGCCTATATTACGCTACATTTACATCTTCTTAAATATTTTTAGAGTAATATCTTTACTCATTTTATTACAAAGGAATAAAAATGCCATATGTTAAAGAAGTTTTTGAATACTTAAAGAGATCAAGCCCTTATCAAAAAGAGTTTTATCAAGCCGCAGAAGAGGTAGTAGAATCACTACGACCTTTAATGATTAAATACCCAAAATATAGAAAACACAAAATTATAGAAAGAATTGTCGAACCAGAGAGACAAATATTTTTTCGTGTTAACTGGGTTGATGATAATGGCGAAATCCAAGTAAACAAAGGCTATCGTATAGAATTTAACTCGGCACTTGGACCTTACAAAGGTGGACTAAGATTTCACCCAAGTGTAACTGCGGGAGTCATTAAGTTTTTAGGCTTCGAGCAGATTTTTAAAAATGCCCTAACCGGTCTTCAGATCGGTGGTGGCAAAGGTGGAAGTGACTTTGACCCTAAAGGTAAGTCAGACAACGAAGTTATGAGATTTTGTCAAGCATTTATGAGTGAATTATTTAGACATATTGGTGCAAATACTGATGTTCCTGCTGGGGATATTGGTGTTGGCGCTAGAGAAATAGGCTATATGTTTGGAATGTACAAAAAACTTGCTAACAAATATGAGGGAGTATTAACTGGAAAATCTCTAAACTGGGGTGGTTCACTAGCTAGAACTGAAGCTACTGGTTATGGCACAGTCTATTTTGCAAAGTATATGCTAGAAGATAGAGGTGAGAGCCTTGAAGGGAAGAGATGTGTAGTCTCAGGAAGTGGAAATGTTGCTATTTATACTATAGAAAAACTCTACCACTTAGGCGCAATTCCTGTAACTTGTAGTGATTCAAATGGCATGATTTACGATAAAGAAGGAATCGATTTAAAGCTTTTAAAAGAGCTAAAAGAAACTAACAGACAGAGACTTACCGAATATGTAAAGTATAGACCAAATGCAAAATACACTCCATCAGAAGAGTATCCAGATGGATGTAATGGTGTTTACAACATTGAGTGTTATGCAGCATTTCCAAGTGCCACACAAAATGAGTTAAATCTAAACGATGCTAAAAATCTTCTTGATAATGGCTGTTTTTGTGTTAGTGAAGGTGCAAATATGCCTTCTACTACTGAAGCAGTTGATCTTTTTGTAGAGTCTAAAATCTGTTATGGTCCTGGTAAGGCTGCGAATGCTGGTGGAGTCTCAACTAGTCAGCTAGAGATGGCACAAAATGCATCTATGGTAAACTGGACCTTTGAAGAAGTAGATGAAAGATTAGCTCAAATCATGAAAAACATTTATGTAAGTGCTAGTCAAACTGCTGCTGAGTTTGGAGAACCTACAAACTTAGTTTTAGGTGCAAACATTGCAGGCTTTAAAAAAGTAGCTGATGCTATGATAGAACAAGGTTTAGTTTAGTCTAAAAATAGATCTCAAACTCTTATAGAGTTGAGATCTCCTCTAATAAATTATCTATAATTTTCATAGCTCCGTCATGCTCTAGATCTTCAATGCTTTCCTTTAACTCTTCTAATCTCTCTTGTGCTATTTTATCTTTTAGAAAAATATAGATATTGGTAAAAAAGATATCCTCTACTATAGATGAATTGGATAGCAACTCTTGTAATTTTACCAGCTCTTCTTTACACTCTTGTATACTTTTTATGCTACTTTGCTCTATCTCTTTTTTTTTTTCTATTAAGTTAATTAATTCATTTTTAGTTTTGCTCATTATTGTCTCAAGGCTTTTTATATCACTACTCTTTATCCCATAGTCAAACGATTCTTCTATCTTTTTACAGATCTGACTAAGCGCCTTAGCCCCTAAACTTCCACTCACTCCTTTTAGTGCATGAATAGCCACTTTTGCTTCTGTATCATTTGATTTTAGTCTCATAACTAGATCTTTAAACTCACTCTCTAGCTGTTCTTTAAACTTAATAAAGAGTCTTTGGGATAGTTTTTCTGAGCCGATGGAATTTTGTAGAAAATCTCTGTCTAAGATCACAATTTCACTATAATTATTTGCTATCTTATCTTTACAAAACTCTTGAATCATAGAGTAGAGTTTATGAGAGTCAATTGGCTTTGATAGATGTTCATTCATATCTGCTTCTAGTGCCTTTTGTCTATCTTCTATAGTTGAGGCTGCCGTTAATGCTACAATAGGTATAACTTTGTCAAACTCTCTTATAAGCTTTGTTGCTTCTTCTCCACCCATAATTGGCATCTGCATATCCATAAGGATCAGATCATACTCACCTTGATGCTCTTTGTATTCTTCTAGTGCTTCTTGTCCATTTTTAACAACAAAGACCTCTATACCTACTCTTTGGAGCATCATAGTTGCAACTTCTTGATTTACTTCATTGTCTTCAACAAGCAAAATTTTTAGTCCACGTAGATCTGGTAAAATTTTTTCATGATTTTTTAAAATATCTTCAAAAACTACAGCTTTAAAGTTTTTATCTTTTTTATTAAAATCTTCTTTCCACTCTTTTACCTCAACGTCTACCTCAAAGCTAAACTTACTTCCAGCGCCCTCTTTACTATCAACTTCAACTCTTCCTCCCATCGCTTCTACAATCTTTTTTGAGATTACAAGTCCTAGTCCGGTTCCACCATACTTTCTTGTTGTTGAATCATCAGCTTGAACAAAAGCTTTAAAGAGTTTTTGAAGTTGCTCTTGGCTCATCCCAATGCCCTCATCTTCAACACTAAAACAAAGAAGTGCTTTTATTGGGCTGATTTTTTGTTTTAATTCTACAGAAACTTTTATGCTACCTTTTGATGTAAACTTATAGGCGTTACTTAAAAAATTAGTCAAAGCTTGTGAGATCCTAAGTTCATCAGAAACGATAACGCTAGGAACATCGTCTTTACTTAAAAAGTGAAGATCCAGCCCTTTCTTTTCAAAACTATCGCTAAATATCACACGAAGCCTCATAAATATATTTTCTAATTCAAAGGCTTCTAGTTCAATTTTCATGCGCCCTGCTTCTATCTTAGAATAATCTAAAATATCATTTATAATCCCAAGAAGCATTTTTGAGGACCCGTTTATCTTTGATAGTAAATCCTGTTGCTTTTCATCTAAGACTGTATCTTGCATAAGCTCACTCAAACCTAAAATAGCATTCATTGGAGTTCTTATCTCATGGCTCATATTTGCTAAAAATTGACTCTTTGCTTCATTCGCTAGTTCTGCTTTTTTAGTACTTTTTTCAAGTTCTATCTTGTCTAAGACTCTTTGAGTTTCATCGTTATATATAGCAACTATTTCTTTAGTAGAAATTCTATAAACAAAGTTTTCTCTATAAGCACTAAGATTATCATCATTATATAAAGATATAGGATGATACTCTGAGAGACCTGTTTCATATACTTTCTTAAATATATCAAAAAGACCCATTTGCTTAACCATAGGAAAAACTTCAGTCACTCTCTTTCCTATCACATCCTCTTTTTTTATGTTATCCATAATCAGAGATGCTTTATTTATATCTTTAAATATAAAGTCCTCTCCATCATTGTAGGCTTCATATATAGCTACTCCACTCTTCATATTATCAAATAGCTCTTGTAGCATCTCTTTGTGTTGTAGTACTTCTTGTTTTAGCTTCTCTTCATCATCTATATAGCTATGAGTTCCAGCCATTCTAAGAGCTCTATTATCTCCATCCCACTCTGTAACTTTTGCTCTAGTAAGAATCCAAACCCAGCGACCGTCTTTGTGTTTCATTCTACATTTAGATTCATAAAAATCACTTTTTTTATCAAAACAATCTTTTAACTTTTTTTTACTCTCTATTAGGTCATCAGGGTGAGTCAACTTATACCAAGTATCGATGTTTACAGGAGAGAGTTCACTTATGCCGTAACCTATCATACTAGCCCATCTCTCATTAATATCTAACTCAGCTGTTTGAATATTATATTCCCAAGTACCAACATTCGTGCCTTCTATGATATTTTCTAATCTTTGCTTTTCATTATAAAGAAGCTGTTTTGTTTCTTTAAGTTGCGTTTGATCAAAAATATATCCGCGAATAGCTACAACTTCGTTATTCGCATCTCTTATAAGCTGTGTAAAATCATAAAACCATCTGTATTCGCCACACTTTAATTTTAAACGATATGATTGCTCATAAACATTTGCACCATTTGATATATAATTATTTACTTCTTTAGCCACTCTTGATACATCATCTTTATGAATTAGATCTAAAAAAACAAAGTCTTCACTCATCATCTCTTCTTTTGAAAAGCCTAAAACAGATCTAGAATTTTGAGAGATATAGTTAATTGGCCATTCCTCACTTGGCTCCCATTCAATAACAACTACAGGACCGCCAGAAAAAAGTCTTCTCTCTAACTCTAGTTCGTTTTGTACCTTTTTCCTCTGCGTTATATCTATCAAACTCCAAATGATGCCTTTGTTTAAGTCATCTTTATCCAATGGTCTTCCAAAAACTTCGCACCAAATAAGATTGTTATCTTTAGTTTTAAATTCATACTCTATATTTGTTATATTTGAATCTGTTAATTTTTTATACTCACTTGAAAAATTTCTAAAAGTATTTGAAGATGAATGTATGATCTCAAAACTTGCACCCACTAGTTCATCTTTGTTAAAGCCAAACATCTCACAAGCTCTTGAGTTTACCTCAAGAATTTTTCTTTGCGAGGATGCTAAAAAGATAGCTACTGCACCATTATCTAAGAGCGCTTGTTTTAGGTTTGTATTTTCTATTAAGAGTTTTTCTTGTTCTAACTCTTGAGTTATATCTATAAAAGTCACAACTACTTCATTTTTACCAAAAAATTGTTCTGTTATCTCTTGAGCAAAAACTTTGAAAGTAATTATATGCTTATCTTTTTTTATCTTAGCAAGATGATTTTCTTTTGGATTGCTTAAGATATATTCTACCCAATTCAAGCTTCCCATATTGCTCTTTAAGTAGCCTTTTTCTTCGATAAAATACTCACAAACACAACTATTATGACTCATAAATTCTTTTATATTTTTATAACCAAAAAAGTCAAAAAACACTTGGTTTGCTTCTATAAGTTTTTCGCCACCCTTAGTCACCAAAACCATATTATGTTGAGCATTGAGCATAGCTTTAAATTTATTTTCCATGTACTTAAGCCTCACTGTTTGAGCAAAATCTATCTCTACCACTATTTTTTGCTTTATATAAAAGCTCATCAGCAGATGCTAAAATCTTATCTTTTTCTATGTTTAAATCTTTTGTTTTGTGAAAAATTCCTAGGCTAATAGTAATTTTATTTTGTACTTTTGAGTATAGATGTTCTATGTTTAAATTCTTCACTGCATTTAAAAGTTCATTGGCGACAATTGGAATGTTGTTTTGTGGTAAATTGTTTATTATTGCGATAAATTCCTCTCCACCATATCTTGCTATAAAATCGCTTGGTCTCTTTAGCGTATCTTTTAGAGCCATAGCTACTTTTCTAAGTGCCTCGTCGCCTTTTCCATGTCCATAATTATCATTATAGAGTTTAAAAAAGTCAATATCTATCATCACTATTGTTAGATCTTCATTTTGTCGCATAGCATCTTTATATCGCCTATCAAACATCTCATCAAAATATCTTCTATTTGGAATATGAGTCAAGCCATCATACATAGACAGCTCTTCGAGTATGTCACTTTTAAGTTTTAACTCAATATGGTTTCTTACCCTTAACTTTACAATAGTTTTTTTAAAAGGCTTAGTTATATAGTCTATAGCGCCTAAGTTTAAGCCATACTCTTCATCTTCTTCACCATCTTTTGCCGTCACAAAAATGATAGGAATATTTTTAGTTTGATCGTTATTCTTTAGCACTTTACAAACTTCATAACCATCCATTTTTGGCATCATTATGTCTAAAAGTATCAAATCAACCTGATTGTCACCAAGTGCTATTTCAATAGCTTTTTTTCCATTTTTGGCAACTTTAACTTCGTACTCTTCTTTTAACAAATCGTTTAAAAGCAATAAGTTTGTTGTCATATCATCAACTAACAAAACAGTTGGCTTTTTATTTATACTTATGTTATTCACTATTTATATTCCTCTGGTTTAAGACTTTTTTCTTAATTAATATAAAAGCAAAAAGTACATGTAAAGTCTCCCATTATAACATTTGACTAATAAATAAAAGATAAAACAATCTTAGTATTTTTGTAGTACAATTCTTCAACAACTATAAGAATAAAGGATATTTAAGATGAATAAGTTTTTACAAGTTGCCATAGAAGAAGCAAAAAAAAGTCTCACTGAGGGTGGGATTCCAATAGGTTCAGTTCTTGTTATAGATGGAGAAATTGTAGGTCGCGGACATAACAAAAGAGTGCAAAACTCTAGTGCAATTCTTCATGCAGAAATGGACTGTCTTGAAAATGCGGGAAGATTATCAGCATCACAATACAAAAAAGCAACACTCTACTCTACCCTCTCGCCTTGCAATATGTGTAGCGGAGCAGCACTTTTATATAAGATCACTAATGTTATCATTGGCGAAAACAAAACATTTCAAGGTCCTGAAGTTCATTTACGTTCACAGGGTGTCAATGTTGAAATTTTGGATAATCAAGAGTGTTATGATCTGATGCAAGACTTCATAAAAACAAATCCTGAACTTTGGAATGAAGATATAGGAGAGTAGTTTCTACTCTTTATATTTATACTTTTAAACTCAAAGCTTCATGTTTTTCCAAAGTCTCTTTTGTTACTTTATAGCCATATTCTATAATCTCTTTTGACCTTGTAAACTCAAACATACTGCATAAATTTCTAGGTATTTTTATCTCTATATCTGGTGGATATGCGGCTAACTTCATTCGAGCGATGCTTCCTTGCATCGTCTCAAAAGATTTATTTGCTACTACATACATACCATCTTCTTTAGCTATAGAATCAGGTATAGATATCTTACTCATATACTTTTTTATCTTTTTAGAAAAATAAGAATCTTCTTTTTCTTTTTTGATTGGTGACTCAGCTAGAGCTTCCCCACTTAAATTGACAGCTATGGTCAAATCAGTTGAGTCATTAAAACTAGGTGCAATTGGAACTGGATTTAAAACAGCTCCATCAACTAAGAGACTTCCATTTCTAGAATATGGTGTAAAAAAAAGTGGTAAAGAGATAGATGCTCGTATGGCTTCTAATAGTCGCCCTTCATTTATCCAAACCTCCTTTTCTTCATCTATATTTGTAGCTACTGCAGTAAATTTTATGTCTAGATCTTCTATGAGAGGATTACCGGCTAATTCCTCCATCTTTTTCATAAGAGCCTCTCCTGATACAAAACCACCAGAGCCTTTGAAATCTAATAGTTTTAACATATCTAAAATATCAATATTTTTTATCCACTCAACATAGTTATCTAACTTGCCAGCTGCATAAAATCCGCCAATTAGAGCCCCCATAGAACAACCAGAGATAGACTTAATCTCAAAATCATTTTCTTCAAGCCATCTTATAACGCCAATATGTGCCAAACCTCTAGCACCACCACTACCCAAAACTAAAGATATACTTTTTTTACTCATCTATGCTCACTCATTTTTATGCAAAACAATCTTATCAAACTTTTAAAAAAGAGAAAAATCTCTTTTTTGTATATTTATTAAATAGCTTCGCCATCTATTTCACCAGTTCTAATTCTTATAATTTTTTCTATATCGCTAACAAATATTTTCCCATCACCTATTTTTCCAGTTTTAGCCGCTTGAATAATAGTTTTAGTCACTTCTTCTACACTTTCATCTTCTACTATCATCTCTATTTTTATTTTCGGTAAAAAATCCACAACATACTCAGCCCCTCGATAAAGTTCACTATGACCCTTTTGGCGTCCATAACCTTTAACTTCTATAACCGTCATACCTGTAATACCTATCTCGGCTAAGGCATCTTTTACATCTTCTAACTTAAATGGTTTTATAACTGCTTCAATTTTTTTCATAAATAATCTCCTAAGGCTTCATATATATTTAATACTTTATACATCTTTTATCTCTACCTAGGTAGAGTTTATTATGTGCGTAAATTGCAACAATCAACAATAAAAAAGCAGTTTTATAAAGTTTTGAATTATACCAACTATGCTTTAAAGAGTATATTAAGTAAATTAAATGTTTAAAAAAATACTAGAGTCAACAATAAGCAATTTTGCATTTATATAGTTTCACATCAACTCATTTTAATATTATTATATTTTTTTAACCATATTTACGCATATCTTAAGAGTGGTTTAGATATTATCAACATATTTTATTTTTCAAGATTAGGTGTTATATATGAGCAATTTGCTAAACAATGATGAAGTACAAACGATAAACATAGAAGAGACTCTTCAAAATAGTTACCTCGATTATTCCATGAGCGTAATTGTTGGTCGTGCCCTACCAGATGTTCGTGATGGGCTTAAACCTGTTCACAGAAGGATTCTTTATGCGATGGACAAACTTAGCCTCTCTCATGGCTCAAAGTTTAAAAAGTCTGCACGTATAGTTGGTGATGTTATAGGTCAGTACCATCCTCACGGTGACACTGCTGTTTATGATGCACTAGTTCGTATGGCTCAAGACTTCTCTATGAGAATGCAACTAGTAGATGGTCAAGGAAACTTCGGTTCAATAGACGGAGACAACGCTGCTGCGATGCGTTATACTGAAGCTAGAATGACAAAGTATGCTGGTGAACTTCTAAAAGATTTAGAAAAAAACACTGTAAACATGATAGATAACTATGATGGCACTACAAAAGAGCCAGATGTTATGCCAACTCGTGTTCCAAACTTACTAATAAACGGATCTTCAGGTATAGCTGTTGGTATGGCAACAAATATCCCTCCACATAACCCTAGAGAGATCTTAACAGGATTAAAAGCACTACTTGCTGATCCTAATATATCACTAACTGATATTATGCAACATATAAAAGCTCCTGACTTTCCAACTGGTGGTATCATCTTTGGTAAAAAAGGTATTATGGATGCATATGAGACTGGTCGCGGTCGCATCAAGGTTCGTGCTAAAACTCATATAGAACAAAAAGCTAAAAAAGAAGTTATTATCATCGATGAACTTCCATACCAAGTAAATAAAGCTAGACTTATAGAAAATATAGCAAACCTAGTAAAAGACAAGATGATAGAAGGAGTCTCTGAAGTTCGCGATGAATCAGACCGCGATGGTATGAGAGTCGTGATAGAACTAAAGAGAGATGCAATGAGTGAGATTGTTCTAAACAATCTTTTTAAACAAACTAGCATGCAGACTACTTTTGGTATCATTATGCTGTCTATATTAAATCAAGAGCCTAGAATTTTTGGCATCATTGATATACTAAAACACTTTATAAATCACCGTAAAACAGTTATCATCCGTCGTACTATTTTTGACCTTGAAAAAGCAAAAGCTAGAGCGCATATCTTAGAAGGTCTCAAAAAAGCTATCGATATCATCGATGATGTTATTCGTGTTATCCGCGCTTCACAAAATGAAGAAGATGCTAAGAATAACCTTGTAAGCGAGTTTGATTTCTCTGAGATCCAAGCTGCTAGCATCGTAGCTATGAGACTTGGTCGTTTAACTGGTCTAGAGATTGAAAAGATTGAAAATGAACTAGCTGAACTTATGAAACTCATAGAGTACCTAGAGTCAATCCTAAAAAGCGAAGAGGTTCTTCATGGTATTATAGGCGAAGAGTTTGATGAAGTTCTCGAGATCTATGGTTCAAACAAAAGAAGAACAGAGATAGAAGATGATTATGATGACATAGACATAGAAGATCTCATTCCAAATGAGCCGATGGTTGTAACTATCACTCATAGAGGATATATAAAAAGAGTACCACTAGCTCAGTATGAAAAACAAAAAAGAGGTGGTAAAGGCAAGACTGCCATAACTACTTATGAAGATGACTTTATAGAAAGATTTTTCACTTGTAATACTCATGACACACTTCTTTTTGTAACAGATCGTGGTCAACTTCACTGGTTGAAAGTATATAAGATTCCAGAAGGAAGTAGAATAGCAAAAGGTAAGGCAGTAGTAAATTTACTTAACCTAATAGCAGATGAAAGAATCTGTTCTATCATTCCAACAACAGACTTTAGCGAAGAAAAAGGCTTAGTTTTCTTTACGCAAAAAGGTGTTGTAAAGAGAACAAATTTAAGTGAATTCTCAAACATTAGAAGTAATGGTGTAAGAGCTATCGTTTTAGATGAAGATGATGCACTAATCACTGCTAAAATAGCAGATCAAGATATAAAATACTTATTTATAGTTACGAAACTAGCTCAATGTATAAAATTTGATATAGAGAAAATTCGTGAGCAAGGTCGTAGCACTCGTGGAGTTAGAGGTATCAAATTTAAACATGAAGATGATGAAGTTATAGATGCTAACATCATTGCAAATGACGAGCAAGAGATTTTAGTAGTCTCTGAAAAAGGTATTGGTAAACGAACTTCTGCAGGTGAGTATCGCCTAACAAATCGAGGTGGTTCTGGTGTTATTGCTATGAAGATGACTTCTAAAACTGGTAAACATGTAGTTGGTTGTCTGATGGTAGATGAGACCATGGACATGATGGCACTCACAGTTGCTGGCAAGATGATAAGAGTTGATATGCAAACAATCTCAAAATCAAGTAGAAACACATCTGGCGTATATATAGTAAAAGGTGATGATGTTGCAAGTGTTTCAAGATGTCCTAAAAAACCTGATGAAGAAGACGAAGAAGACGATATGACTCCAATCAACATACTAGATGTGGAATAGTTGTTGCTAAGATTGACTTATAATTCAAAGACACTTTTTTTAGTGTCTAACAAAAAGGGATAGACTATGAAATATTCTCTACTTTTAATAGCGCTTAGTGCTTGTGCTTTAGTAGCAAATACACCAAAATCAGCTCAAACAATAGGTGATTATGACAAGATAAACTCTATCGAGACTCAAGTCTTAGATATCGATACTAAAGTAACTAGTGTAGAAACACAAGTTTCAGATATGGATACAAAAGTCAACTCAGTAGAAAGAAAACTTGCTTCTATGGAGTCAACTGTTAGTAAGATAAAACAGACCAAAGAAGAACCAAAAGAAGAACAGGTTTTAAAAGAGGACTTAGATATAAGAATCAGCGTAGTTGGACAAGGTGTAGCGCCAATGAACACAAGTTCTCCAGCACAAGCATACGCACTTGCAAAAAGGGCTGCAACAGCAGATGCTTATAGACTTATAGCTGAAAAGGTAAAAGGCGTCCGTATAGATGGTCAAGACTTAATCAAAAATATGATGGTTAAAAGATCTACTATTCGAACATCAGTAAAAGCAATGGTTAGAAATGCAAATGTCGTTGAGACAACTTTTAAAGAGGGTCTATGCGAAGTAGAGATGGAAATCGTTCTCTCACACGCACAATTTTCTTACTAATCCTCCTTAACTCTTTTGTACTCTTAGAGGCAAAAGAGTTTCTTATTTCCTATCGTTATGTAATAAAAGATGCAACTCTATATAATGAAGAACTTTACATCTCAAACTCCATGCAGAAGTGTTTAGGAAAACCACAAAAATCACTTACTCTAACAAGCTACAAAAATAATGATTTAAAAGAAACTATCGAAAAAAACTCTCAAGAGTTTATAGATTTTATTCACAAACTTGGTCTAAGTGTTGAACATAAAGAGAAAACTACAAATCATATAAATAGATCCACAACGATACTAACACTCAAAACTACTTGCTTCAAAGTCGATTTTAATGATAATTTCGCTAGAATTGCACCTTTAAAATAGGGCTCGTAATAGGACATTTTTGTGAAAATTGCAATAGTTGAAGACGATATTAATATGAGAAAATCTTTAGAAATTGCGATGAGCGATTATAAAGAATTTGAGATCATCACATTTAAAAATGCAATAGATGCTCTTAAAAAGCTAGATTCTTCATTTGATTTAATTATCACAGATATTAATATGCCTAAAATGGATGGTATTGAGTTTGTAAAAGAGTTAAATGGTAAATATGAAGTCATTATCATGACTGGAAATGCAACACTCTCCCGAGCTATAGAATCTATACAGTTAGGTGTTAAAGATTTTTTATTAAAACCATTTGATGTTGATACTTTAGTTGCGGCTATAAAAAGAGAAGATAAAATCCAAAAAGTACAAAAAAAAGTTCCTAAAGCAAAAAAAGACTCTAGTGGATTTTTAGGAAATTCGCCTGCTTTAGAAGAGGTTTTAAAAATAGCAAACAAAGCTTGTAAAACTGATGCTAGCATTCTTTTACTTGGTCAAAGTGGTGTTGGTAAAGAAGTTTTTGCGGATTATATCCACAAAAATTCACCTCGTGCAAAAGGTCCATTTGTTGCAATAAATATGGCAGCTATTCCTGAGAATCTTATAGAGAGTGAACTTTTTGGTTTTGAAAAAGGTGCTTTTACTGATGCGTCTGAGGCAAAAGCTGGGCAGTTTGAGTTAGCACAAGGTGGAACACTTTTTTTAGATGAAATAGCAGAAATGCCCTACTCCCTTCAAGCAAAACTTCTTCGTGCTTTGCAAGAAAAAGAGGTAAGAAGATTAGGATCATCAAAGAGTATTAAGATAGATATTCGTGTTGTCTCAGCTACAAATGCAAACTTAACGCAAAAGATAAAAGATGGTGAGTTTAGAGAAGATCTCTACTATAGATTAAACACAATTCCCTTAAATATTCCACCATTAAACCAGAGAAAAGATGAGATCTTAGATATTGCAGATGCGATGATAGAGATTAACTGTAAAAAGTACTCATTTGATACAAAAACACTAAGTGATGATGCAAAAGAACAACTCTTATCATACGCTTGGCCAGGAAATATTAGAGAACTTTTATCGGTCATAGAGCGCGCAGTTATTCTTAGTGAATCAAACATCATAAAAGCAGATGAACTTTTTTTACAAAATAAAATACAATAACAGGAGAAATAATGTCTAAAAAATACAATGTAGCAGTAGTTGGCGCAAATGGCGCAGTTGGAGAAGAAATTCTAAGAGTTCTTCAAGAACTTGATTTTCCATTAAACAAATTAGTACCACTAGCAAGTAGTAGAAGTGCTGGAAACAGAGTTGAGTTTAACTCAAAACCTATAGTTATAAAAGAACTTACAAGTGATATCTTTGAAGAAGAAGAGATAGAAATAGCACTTTTTTCAGCTGGTGGAAGTGTAAGTGCTAAATATGCACAAGATGCAGTCCGTGCGGGTGCAGTAGTTATTGACAACACTTCTCACTTTAGAATGGACGCAGATATTCCTTTAGTCATTCCTGAAGTAAATCCAGAAGATATTGCAAAGTGGAGAGTAAAAGGAATCATTGCAAATCCTAACTGCTCAACTATTCAAATGCTACAAGTTTTAAAACCCTTAGATGACGCATATGGTCTAACAAGAGTAGATGCAAGTACATACCAAGCTACTTCTGGTGCTGGAAAAGAAGCAATGGAAGAGTTAGTATCTCAAATGCAAGCATTTTTTGCTTTTAATCTAGATGATGCAGAGCATAAGTGTTTTGCACATCAAATAGCTCTAAATGTTATCCCGCAAATAGACGTTTTCATGGATAATGGTTACACAAAAGAAGAGATGAAAATGGTAAATGAGACTAGTAAAATCTTACATAGAGAAGTTCCACTAAGTGCTACTTGTGTTCGTGTACCTACTCTTCGTGGTCACGCTGAAGCGCTTACTCTTACATTTGCTAAAGATGTAGATGCAAAGATGGCTAAAGATATTTTACAAAAAGCTCCAAACATAGTTATTGTAGATGAGCCTAATGAAAGCCTTTACCCAATGCCTGCAACTTGTGTTGATAAAAATGAAACTTTTGTAGGTCGCATACGAGCTGATAACTTTGCAAAAAACATCATTCACCTCTTTGTTGTTGCTGATAACCTAAGAGTTGGAGCTGCTACAAACGCTGTTCGTATAGCTCAAAAGTGGATAGAAATGGAATCTAAGTAGTATGTTTGAGAGACTCTTTGAAAGTACTCTATGGAGCACAAGATTTATAGTCTTACTAGCTGTTATTTTTGGTCTTGTTGGTGCTGTTATTTTATTTGCGGTGGCGAGTGTTGATATCTACTCTACTGCTAAGTATGTTTTTGCAACTTATACAACAGGTGCTCATCCAGATAAATTTCATGAAGATGTAGTTGGCGGGATAATTGGTGCTGTTGATTTATATCTTATTGGTATAGTTATGCTTATATTTTCATTTGGTGTTTATGAGCTTTTCATCTCAGATATAGATGCAGCAAAGTGTGAAGCAAACGCTGAAAATAAAGTTCTAGCTATTGATTCACTAGATCAGTTAAAAGACAAGATCTCAAAAGTCATAGTAATGGTACTTGTGGTTGGATTTTTTCAAAAAGTTGGGTACACTAAATATGAAGGTGCACTGGATCTATTCTACCTAGCACTATCAATCACTGCAGTAGCAGTGGGTTTGTACTTTTTATCAAAAGTAGGAAAAAAGCATTAGTTTTAAGATAAGTAGACTAAAATTACACAACGATTCAAAAGGATAAAAATGAGTAAAATATTTGTAGATGCATGTTTTGGCAAGGAGACTCCATACACTCCAGTTTGGATGATGAGACAAGCGGGTCGCTATCTACCAGAGTATATGAGAGTTCGTGCTGAGGCTGGAAACTTTTTAAACCTTTGTCATGATCCAAAAAAAGCTTGTGAAGTTACATTACAACCTGTAGATATAGTTGGAGTTGATGCTGCAATACTTTTTAGCGATATCTTAGTTATTCCAAATGAGATGGGAATGGATTTAAAATTCATTACAGGCTCAGGTCCAAAATTTGACAATCCTATAGAGACAGAAGCTGATATCGATGCACTCATTGGTGGCGAAGAAGCAGCTTCAAAATTAACTTATGTTTATGAGACAATAGAACTTATAAAAAAAGAGTTAGATGCAAGAGGTGGTAAAACTGCACTTATCGGTTTTACGGGTGCTCCTTGGACGCTTGCAACTTACATGATAGAAGGTGAAGGTACGAAGACGTACAATATTTGTAAAAAAATGATGTACTCAAATCCCGCACTTTTACATAAAATACTTGCAAAAGTTACAGAAGTTGTAAAGATCTATATGCAAAAACAAATTGAAGCTGGGATCGATGTAGTTCAGATCTTTGATTCATGGGCAGCTGCTATTGAGCCTGGTAAATATGATGAATTTTCTTGGAAATATATGGTTGAAATCGCTGACTTTTTAAAAGAGAAATATCCTCATATTCCTATCATTATGTTTCCAAAAGGTATACCTGCATTTTTAGATAAAGTTTATGGAAACTTTGAAGTATTTGGCGTGGACTGGTCAACTCCAATGAGTCTTGCTAAAGAAAAACTTGGAAGTAAGTATGTTCTTCAAGGAAATATGGAACCATGTCGTCTTTACTCCAAAGAGGCTATCACCGAGTGTGTAGAGGCTATTCAAGAGACGATGCAAGGAAAGAGACACATCTTTAACTTAGGTCATGGAATACTCCCAGATGTTCCTGTAGAAAATGCTAAACACTTTATAAAAGAGTGTCAAAGAGTTAGTAAAAAGTAATTAGAAGTGAAAACTATTTTCGGTCCTATAAACTCAAGAAGATTTGGTTCTTCTTTGGGTATAGACCTCTCCCCTGCTCTAAAACAATGTAACTTCGACTGTCTTTACTGTGAATTAGCCCCTGCTCCTACAGTAGATGCACAAAAGAGCATAGTAACTGTAGAGCAAATTATTAACGAGCTAAAAGAGCATTTAGATGATAAGATAGATGTGATAACCATAACTGCTAATGGCGAGCCAACACTATATCCACACTTAGATGAACTAATAGATGAAATCAATAAAATAAAAAACAATACACAAACTCTTATCCTTACAAACAGTGCAATGCTAGTAGATGAAAGTGTCTTTAACTCTCTTTTAAAGCTAGATCAAGTAAAGCTCTCTCTCGATGCTATTAGCGATGAAATTTTTAAAAAGATAGATAGACCGCATAAAGATATCAAAGTTGATGAAGTTGTAAAAAAAGTACAAGAGTTTAGTAAAGTGTTTAAAGGTAAACTTTTTATAGAGATACTCTTTGTTCACGGACTAAATGACACCAAAGAAGAGATAGCAAAACTAAACAATGCACTACTAGGCATAAAAGCCTCAAGGATAGACCTAGGAACGATAGATAGACCACCTGCTTACAATGTATGTGGTATTAGCTACAAAGAGCTTCATGAGGCTGCACTTCTCTTTAGTCGAGATCTACCTATTCACATTGCATCAAGAATCCATGCCGAACCAAACCATGCAAACTATAGCGAACAAGAAATACTAAACACACTAGACAAAAGACCACTTACCATGGATGATATAGACATTTTGTTTGATGAACAAAGTAAAGATAGACTAGACATCCTCATAAAAGAGCAAAAAGTAATCAAAAAAATAGTTGGAAATCTAGAATTTTTGCTCCCTTTTGTAAATGTAAAAAGAAAAAGAGTAAACTAACCCAAAAACCTTGACTTTTACGCCTTCGTAAAGTATAATTTCGGCTCAATAATCAATCCGGATTAGCTCAGCGGTAGAGTAGGTGACTGTTAATCACTTGGTCACTGGTTCGAATCCAGTATCCGGAGCCACTTTTTATTGAATCCAATTACTTTTTAATTTTCCGGATTAGCTCAGCGGTAGAGTAGGTGACTGTTAATCACTTGGTCACTGGTTCGAATCCAGTATCCGGAGCCACAACTTTTCAAACCCCTAAAACAATAACTTTTAAGTATTTACATCTTAACTTATATTTTCATATATGATTTTATTTACTTAAAAACTGCTCTAATTTTTTTAGAATTGGTATTTAATAATTTCCTTATAATCAACTATTAAGTAAAATGTTTATGAAACTAATTTAAGGTGTTTTTTTTTGATAAATAATCACAACTCTCTAAATCATTTTAAGGAACTTTTTTTAGAAAATTCTAAAAATGCTCTTTATTATATGCATTTGCCAAGTGGTAAATGTGAGTACATTACAGACTCTTCTATGTCTCTTTTTGGATATACTCCAGAGGAATTGTATAACACCCCTCTTCTTTTACAAAAACTTATACATCCTGATTACAAAACATACTTTACAAAAATGATCCAAGAACTTTCAACTAACAATATAACTAAGATTTTTGGGTATAAAATCATCGATAAATATAACAACACTAAGTGGATAAGCCAACGAAATTCTATAGTAAAAGACAAAGATGAAAATACAGTTGCCATCAGAGCAATTATCTCTGATATAACATACTATAAAGTTCTGCAAGAAGATCTAGAAGAGTCAAAAGATAAATTAACAATACTTTTAGAAACCTCATCTGATTGGGTTTGGGAGATTGATGCCAATGGCGTTTTTACTTTTGTAAGTGATAGAGTAAAAGACTTTTTAGGTTATGAGGTGGATGAGATCGTTGGACAAAATTCTTTTTCTACTATGCCAAAAGATGAAGCAAAGAGAGTAAGAAAGTTCTTTGAAAGTCTCCTAAAAACAAAAGAACCTTTTAAAGATTTAGAAAATATAAATATACATAAAGATGGCTCCATTGTTACACTTCAAACAAGTGGTTTTCCTATCTATGATAAAGAAAAAAACTTTATGGGCTACAGAGGAACAGATAGAGATATAACAACCATCAAAAACCTCATCAAAAATTTAAATGAAGCACAGGCTATAGCTAAGGTTGGTCATTGGAAGTTAAATTTGCTTACAAATGAGCTTTTTTGGTCTGATGAAGTTTATAAAATCTTTGGACTTAAACCAAATGAAATAACAGCTACTTATGAAGGATTTTTAAGCCTCATTCACGAAGAAGATTGTAAGGCAGTTAGCGATGCATACACAAAATCGCTTGAAGATAAAAAACCATACACAATCAAGTATCGAATTATTACAAAAAATAAAAAGCTAAAGTATGTTGAAGAGAGATGTATTCACAGACTTGATATTGATGGCAAAATCATAAAGTCAATAGGAACAATCCATGACATCACAGATAGAGTTGAGCACGAAAAAGAGTTAGAAATAGCATCAATTGTTTTTAAAAACTCTTCTGATGGAATTCTTATAACTAACAAAAACAACAAAATAGTCTCAGTAAACAAATCTTTTGAAAAACTTACAGGATATCACAAAGATGAAGTCATAGGAAAAGATCCAAGATTATTAAGTTCAGGTTGGGGCGATAAAGAATTTTACAAAAATATGTGGAGTAGCTTACAAAAAAATGACTTTTGGAGTGATAAACTTCGTGATAGAAAAAAAGATGGATCCATTTATGAAGTGGAACAATCTATCGTTTGCGTTAGAGACAAAAATAATGAAATCATAAACTATATAGCAATATCTCGTGATATAACTGAGGTTAAAAATAGAGAAGATGAGATTCATCAGCTCGTATTTTATGACTTTTTAACAAAGCTACCAAATAAAAAACTTTTTAAACAAGAGGTTGAAACATATCTAAAATCATCACACTATAATAATGAAGAATTTGCCATACTCTTTTTAGATTTAGATAATTTTAAATGGATCAATGATTCACTTGGTCATCAAGCGGGAGATGTTTTACTTGTTGAGATGGCATCAAAACTAAAAAATATCATCTCGCAAGACAGTATACTCTCAAGACTTGGAGGAGATGAGTTTATTATTTTAGCTCCATATGAAAATTTGCTTAGTATCTCTCAACTTGCTAACGCTATACTAGAAACGGTTAAAGATCCTATAGAGATCCAAGGTAAAGAAGTAAACGTTGGATGGAGTATCGGTATTAGTTTATATCCGCAAAATGGTGAAAATTACAATGATTTACTCAAAAATGCTGATGCTGCGATGTATGAAGCAAAAGACAAGGGTAAAAATACTTTTAGATATTTCAACGATGCTATGAATCAAGATGCCATATATCGACTAGAACTAGACACAAAACTTAGACATGCTATTGCAAACAATAGTTTTTTTCTAAACTATCAACCAAAATATTCCTATACTGATGATAAAACTATAGGTGTTGAAGCTCTTATAAGATGGATAGATAAAGATTTTGGTTTTATTCCACCTGATAAATTTATACCAATAGCAGAAGAGTCAAACTATATAAATAAGATAGGACATTGGGTTATAAAACAAGCTCTTCATGACTTAAAAATCATCAACGAGACATTGACTTTTCCTATCTCTATCTCTATAAATGTTTCAGCAAATCAGCTCGATGATGAAGATTTTTATAATGAAGTAAAAGAGCTTCTAAGTGAGAGTGGTGTTGAACCATCTTTAGTAGAATTTGAGATAACTGAAACTTCTATCATGCAAAACATCCAAAGCGTTATAGAGATACTAAAAAAGATTAAAAAACTAGGTGTTAAGATCTCTATAGATGACTTTGGTACTGGTTACTCGTCCATGTCATACTTGAAAAAACTTCCAATAGACACACTAAAGATAGATAGAGAATTTGTAAAAGAGTTAGAGAGTGACGATGACTCTAAAAGTATAGTTAGTGCAATCATGGCTCTTGCAAAATCATTAAATCTTACAACTGTAGCTGAGGGTGTAGAAAATGAGAAGCAAAAAGAGATCTTAAGAGAGAGTAAATGCGACATGCTACAAGGATATCTCTATAGCAAACCTCTCTCTTTAGATGATTTAGTAAAGTTTTTAAGCTAAAAACATCCATTGTGAAGAGAGTACTATCAAAAGTCCTAACACAATGACAAGCTTATGGAAGTGATGTTGCATAAACTCACTCTTTTTCTTCTTTGCAAATTTTGCGTAGAGATTTGATAAAACACCAAGTGCAATAATAAGTGCTAGAGCTATTTTAAACATCAAGATCTTTTGCAGATCTGTCTCAAAAACACCTGCACTAGAATTTATATATTTTGACATCATTATGCCACCTGTGAGGATTAAAAACAGAAGTGTTAAAGGAAATATTTTAAAGCTTCTTTTTCCTAGTTCTTGATTTATTTTCTCCTCATCTTGTTTTGAGAATTTACTCTTAAGTGCTGATATAACAGCTAAATCGGTAAATACATAACCTAAAAACATAATAGCAAGTATAAGATGTATGATGTGTGCGTATGGGTAGATAGCTTCCATAGTTTCTCCTGTAAAAAATTAGTTAGATTATACTAAAAGAGTATGAATTAAAACTTTACAAATGCAAGATAATTATAAAAGCAAAATAGCTAATATTAATTCAAGGAAACTTAGAAGATAATGGCTTATCAAAAAATTTGATTAAAACATAATTGCTTTTTAAATTTAATCAGATTTTCACAATAACTAAGCACTAAAAAGGATCTAAAATGAGAAAAAGTTTCAAAGCATTAAATATAAAATGTAGTGGTTGCGCAAATACCGTAAAAGAGTCTCTAAAAGAAGATTTTGGAGAAGTGGAAGTAGATCTAAGCCAAGAGCCTAGAGTTGTAAGTGTTGAGATAAAAGATGATGATCAAGAGCAACTCTTTCGAAAAAAGATGAGAAAACTAGGTTATCCAATGGATGATGAAGAACTAGGTACATTTGAGTCAACTGGTCTTAAAGCAAAGAGCTTTGTCTCTTGTGCTATAGGAAAGATGAATCAATAATTCCTCTCGTTCAAAGCTTAATATAGATATAAATCCGGTACAAATGGGTTTTAAACCCTTATAATTAGGGATTAAGGTTTGTCTATCATATAACCCATACCACGAACATTTATAACAAAATCTTCTTTTAGATTTTTTTTGAGCCGATTTATCTCGGCTCTAATTGTTGCATTATCTACAAGTTGCTCACTCCATACATAAGTCTGAAACTGTTCAAAATCAACTACCATTCCCCTATTTCTTGCAAGTAGATCTATCATTTGAGACTGTTTTTTTGTAAGAATTTGTGGTTCGTCATTGAACAAAAGAAGGCTATGTTCTTGATCATAGCTGTAATTTTTAGAGATCCTAAGATGAACTCTTGGTCTCTCTCTTTCTAATTTTACTCGGTTGATACGAAGAGCCAACTCTTTTAGATGGAATGGTTTTTTTAAGTAGTCGTGACACCCTAAATTATAAGCACGAGAAATATCTTCTATATCTACTAATGCACTTATATAAATAACACTCACATATATTTTCAAGTGATGTAACTCTTCTAAAAAGGAGAGTCCATCTATTCCTGGTACATTTATATCTAATATAAGCAGATCGTATGAGCTTTGTTTTATGGCACTAAAGGCGTCAGTTCCATCAACAAAAGATTCTACTTTGTGTCCATCTGACTCTAAGTACTCACATATAGACTCATTTAACATAAGCTCATCTTCAAGTAGTAAAATCTTCATCAATCACCCATCATTTTAAATACATACTTAAAAACAGTCTCATGAGCATCTGAAGATACAGAGATTTTAATATTTTCTTCTTCACATATACTTCGAACAAGTCCTAATCCTATTCCAAAACCATCAGCTTTTTCTTCTTCTCTATAGTACTCATGAAAAACTTTTTGTGTATCTTTTATAGTTTTTGCTTTTGAGCCCATAGCAAACTCTATATTTGCACCAATTTGCATAAGAGTTACGGTTACTACTTCTTTTGGAAGCGTATATTTTATGGCATTTGTTATAGTATTGTCTACTATTCTTTGAAGCTTTGTTTCATTGAAATATATGTGCATTTCCTTTGCTTGAATTTTATTGTTAAAACTCACTTTTGACTGCTCGGCAACTTCTGTAAAAAAGTCTATTCTTGCATTTATATAGTTAGCAAAGTTTATAGCTCTCTTTGGATACTCAACTTGATCTTTTTTTACCAAATAACTCAGATCATCATATATGCTAAAAATATTTTTAACAGCAGCTTCTATCTTGGACAATTGTCTATCTCGTGGGTTTTTCATCAGATACAACTCTATAGACATAAGTATAACACTAAGAGGTGTGTTTGTTTCATGTACGGTATATCTTAAAAATTCTTTTTGAGCTTTTAGTAGATCTTGTGAGAATTTCTTCTCTTTTTCTAAGTTTTCATTGATAGATTCAAGTTTTGTCATCTTCATCTTCACTCTCTCTTCAAGCCCCTGATTTAGCTCTTCAAGAGAGTCTCTTTGCTCTTTTATCTTTGTTACCATCTCATTTGCATATCCGACCATGATCTTAAAGTCTTGAAAAAATATCTTATTTGGATCTATTATATAATCGCTATGTGTATTTTGCTCAAAAAACTTCAAAAATCTCTTTGTATCCATATGAAGCAGTTTGTTAAAAAGGTTATGAAAACCTAAAAATATAGCAAAAAGTATAAACGAGAGAGTAACTATTGCTAATGCAGTTTTAATCAAAAGAGACTTCAGCCTTTGATGTTTTTGTGCTATTAGTTCGCTCTCAGAGAGTGATTCAATACTAATAACATAACTCTGTTCTATCGCTTTTTCATAATCCTCATACATCTCTTCAACTAAAAGACCAACAAAAATCATAGTACACAAAAATATAACGCTGACCGTAATTATATCGGCTTGTTTAATAGTTATGGTTTTAAAAAATGAGCTTATCTTCATGCTTGGTATTATACACTAAGTGCTGCGTTTGATATAAACTAAACTCCTAACTTTCAAATACTCTAAGATTAAGTCATTATAATTTCAAAAAACAACAAGGACTCAAATGTATAGAAATACACAATTAAAGACTTACGACTTAAGCGCTGAGGAGTTAAGCAAACTTCAATGGGCAAAAGTATCTACAAGTAAGGGCGATATCTGGTTAAAGCTTTTTCCTGAGGAAGCTCCAAACACAGTTGCAAACTTTGCACACTTAGCAAACACTGGTTTTTATAACAACCTGAATTTTCACCGTGTAATCCCAGGTTTTATGGCTCAAGGCGGATGTCCTACTGGTACTGGAACTGGTGGACCTGATTGGGCTATAGCGTGTGAGACTGCACAAAACACTTCTCGCCATACAAAAGGAACGCTCTCAATGGCTCACGCTGGACCAAACACAGGTGGAAGTCAGTTCTTTATCACTTTTGCAGCTACTCCACATCTTGATGGTGTTCATACAGTTTTTGGTGCGATAGAAGAAGATGACGCAGAGAGTTTTGCAGTTCTAGACTCTATCCAAGGTCAAGATGCAATTAACTCTATAGAAGTTTTAGAGACAAAGTAATTTAAAAATACCACCTAGATCCACCTCTCCCGAGGTGGATCTACAAGAAAACGAGAAGAGGAATTACAAATCTTAGTTCATATCTGTTGTAGCGTAGATTCACATTTTTTCTTACAAAAACTTCAACTTGATTTTCCTGATGAAAAACTCATAGCTTTTTTCTACGATCCAAACATCCATCCATATTTAGAATACAAACTCAGACTTTTAGATGTTACTAGATCATGCAAGAAACTTGGCATTGAACTTATTGAGGGTGAATATGATTATGAGAGTTGGATGAGTGCTGTAAAAGGTCTTGAGAGGGAGAGAGAAAAAGGTGCTAGATGTGAAGTGTGTTTTGATAGACGCTTTGAAGTTAGTGCAAAAAAAGCTCTTGAACTTGGTGAGAAAAAGTTCACAACCACTCTTCTTGTAAGCCCTCTAAAATCTCAAGAACAACTAAAAAAAAGTGGTGAAGCTTTTTTTCTAAAACACGGAGTTGAGTTTATAGCACTTGATTATCGCTCAAATGGTGGCTCGCAAGATCAAGCCCAAGTTACAAAAGAGGAGATGCTCTATAGGCAAGACTATTGTGGATGCATCTATGGTTTGACTATGCAAAGAGAAGATCAAGGTCGCATCATGGATGAGATGTTCTCACCAATCTCAAACACTACACTTCCTGCTTCCATAGAAGATCGGCTTGAGATCTATACAAAAAGAGTTGAACTTGAAGAGAAAAACATCGCCTACAAGATAGTAAAAGAGAAGTTTTTAAACTACCGTATTTTTAGCCTTAACCTCACTAAAGGCAAAAATGAAATTATCCCAGCTTACTCACTTTGCTACTCCATGCTTGATAAAAAAAAGGCTGATGGACGCATAGAATTTGAGGACAAAAATATTTACTATTTCAACCGACAAGAGATTAAATTTATAGACTTAAAACATTTCAATAAGCTATGTAGATCTAACTATAAAAGTATAAAAGAGCTGATCTTCAATCCCCCAACATTTGACAAAGAACTTAACATTAGAAAACTTATAGATCCAAATCCATACTCTTTATCTCCTATCATCATAGTTGATCTCATATGTGATACTAAACTCACAATAACACTAAATGCCACAACTTACCAAGACACTAAAGAAAAACTAATGATTATATAATCTTTTTTTAGCTAAAATATCCAAAAATTACTATAAGGCTTCTTGACTATGATTATGGATGTTATGGAAATTCAAAAGATTATACCTCATCGATTCCCTTTTTTACTGCTTGACCGTGTAACTCACATTGTAAAAAATGAAACTCTTGTTGGTTTTAAAAATGTAACTATTGGCGACAATGTTTTTCAAGGGCACTTTCCAGGTCACCCTATTTACCCAGGTGTTATGATATTAGAAGGAATGGCTCAAGCTGGTGGCATACTTGCTTTTAAAAGCATGGACGATATGACCGAAGAAGAAGCTGCAAACAAAGTTGTTTACTTTATGAGCATTGATAAGGCTAAATTTCGAGCTCCCGTAAAACCAGGTGATAGACTAGAATATCATATCAGTGTTATAAAAAACAAAGGTGCTATTTGGATGCTAGAGGGTAAGGCTTATGTTGATGATGTTTTAGTTTCTCAAGCTGAATTAAAAGCAATGATAGTAGATAAATAATTAAAATTTATGAACAAAAAACACAAGTTTAAAATAAAAAGAGACTAAATGTCAAACAATAAAATTTCCCCTCATGCAATTATAGAAGATGGTGCAAAAATTGGCAAAGATGTTGAGATAGGAGCATTTTGTTTTATCTCAAAAAATGCAATTATTGGTGATGGAACTAAGATAGCACAGAGTTCTTGCATCTACGGAAAAACAACTATTGGAAAAAACAATATTATTTTTTCTCACTCTGTCATAGGCTCAATCCCACAAGACTTGAAATATGCTGGAGAAGATGTTGAACTTATCATTGGTGATAATAACAAGATAAGAGAGTTTACACTCTTCAACCCTGGAACAAAAGGCGGTGGTGGAAAAACTATCATAGGAAACCACAATCTTTTTATGGGTTATGTACATTTAGGTCACGATGTTATCATTGGAAACCACTGTATCCTAGCGAATGCTGCAACTTTGGCTGGACATGTTGAAGTTGGAGATTACGCTGTTATTGGTGGAATGACTCCTATTCATCAGTTTGTTCATATTGGAGATTATGCAATGATTGGTGGTGCTTCTGCACTTGCCCAAGATGTTCCTCCTTTTTGTATGGCTGAGGGAAATCGTGCGACACTTCGTGGACTAAACCTAACAGGACTAAGAAGAAGTTTAGATAGAGAAGACATAAATGAGCTAAAATCTGCTTATAGAGAGCTATTTGAGTCTGGTAAACCTTTAAAAGAGAGTGCAAGTGAGCTTATTGAGACAACTCAAAATCACTATGTTAATGATCTTTGTGACTTTGTATTAAAGACAAAAAGAGGCATACCATTTGAGAGAAAAAGTAATACTCAAAGAAAAAATAATGAAAAAGTTTAGTGATACTGATGAGTAAAAAGGAAGTAAAATATGATTCATAGACATTGTAGTTTTTGTGACGCAAGTGAGAGCGAGGAAAATCCACTAATAGCTGGTAATGGTGTTTACATCTGTAAAAACTGTGTTATCTCAGCTTATAAAATAATGTTTGGCGATGAGAAAGAGTCTTTAAGAGTAAATGATGAAGAACTCCTAGAAGCTGTAAATAACTTGATGACACCAAGAGAATTAAATGAATTTTTGGGTGAGTATATTATTGGTCAAGAGAGAGCGAGAAAACTCTTAAGTGTTGCAGTTTACAACCACTACAAAAGAATCTTTAAAACAAAACATATAAAAGATGATGATACAGAGATAGCAAAATCAAATGTTTTACTAATAGGTCCAACAGGAAGTGGTAAAACTCTTATGGCTCAAACTATTGCAAGAGTTCTAAATGTACCGATTGCTATTGCTGATGCAACGAGTTTAACTGAGGCTGGATATGTTGGAGAGGATGTTGAAAATATCTTAACAAAACTCATCCAAGCAGCTGATGGTGATGTAACTAGAGCTGAGCAAGGCATAGTCTTTATAGATGAAGTAGATAAAGTTTCACGCATGAGTGAAAACAGATCTATAACAAGAGATGTCTCAGGCGAGGGAGTCCAACAAGCACTTCTAAAAATAGTTGAAGGTGCAGAAGTAAATATCCCACCAAAAGGTGGTAGAAAACATCCAAACCAAGAGTTCACTACTATAAACACTACAAATATTCTATTTATCTGTGGTGGTGCTTTTGATGGTCTTGATGAGATTTTAAAGAAAAAACAAGGCGATAATGTTTTAGGTTTTGGACATGACAAAAAGAGCAAAGAAGAGAGAAAAATGACTTACGACATGGTAGAACCAGATGATCTAGTCTCTTATGGTCTTATACCTGAATTAGTTGGAAGACTTCCTATCATCGCTTCACTAAATGAGATAAGCCAAGAGGATATGGTTCGCATCCTAACTGAGCCTAAAAACTCTCTAATAAAGCAATACAAAAAACTATTTCTTATAGATGAAGTAGAACTAAACTTTGAAGAAGAAGCACTAAAAGCAATTGCCGCAAAAGCTATCAAAAGAAAAACAGGAGCACGTGGACTTCGTGCAATACTCGAAGAAAATATGATAGATATAATGTATGAACTTCCTGATTATGCTGGTTATGAAGTTTTAATAACTGCTGAAGTTATAAATGAAAATGTAGCACCTGTATATATAAAAAAATCAACTAAAAAGATAGCGTAAGTATCGATATGAACCTCGATACTATTATAATTAAATGACACAACCAAATTAAGGACAAAAGATATGATATTTAACAAACTAGTAGGGCTTTTTTCTAACGATTTATCTATAGACTTAGGAACTGCAAACACTATTGTTATTGCAAAAGGTCGCGGTATTATTATAAATGAACCATCAGTTGTTGCAGTAAAAACAGAAAGATATGGACATCAAAAAGTCTTAGCAGTCGGGCATGAAGCTAAAGAGATGGTTGGTAAAACTCCAGGAAACATCAAAGCTATTCGCCCTATGAGAGATGGTGTTATTGCTGATTTTGACATGACTGAAAAGATGATTAGAAAATTTATAGAAAAAGCACATGGAAGAACTTCTCTAATAAGTCCTAGAATCATCATATGTGTGCCTTATGGTTTAACTCAAGTTGAGAGAAAAGCTGTTCGTGAATCTGCTCTTAGTGCAGGTGCTCGTGAAGTATTTTTGATAGAAGAGCCAATGGCAGCTGCAATTGGAGCAGGCATTGATATTCGTGAACCACAAGGAAACTTAGTTGTTGATATCGGTGGTGGTACTACTGAGGTTGGTGTTGTATCTCTTGGTGGTTTAGTTCTCTCAAAGTCAATTAGAACTGCTGGAGATAAACTTGATAAAGGTATTATTGATTATGTTAAAAAGAAGTACAACTTACTTATAGGTGAAAGAACTGCTGAAGAGATTAAGATAAACATAGGAACAGCTGTAACACTTGCTGAAGAGCTAACTATGGTTGTAAATGGTCGTGACCAAGTTGAAGGACTTCTTAGCTCTGTTGAACTTACAAGTGAAGATGCAAGAGAGGCCATGAAAGAGCCTTTAAAAGAGATAGCTGAAGCACTTCGTGATGTCTTAGAGAAGATGCCACCAGATCTAGCTGGCGATATTGTAAATCACGGTATTATTTTAACTGGTGGAGGAGCTCTTATTCGCCAACTTGATAAATATCTAGCTGATATTGTAAAAGTTCCTGTTTATGTCGCTGATGAGCCACTTCTAGCAGTTGCTCGTGGTACTGGTCGTGCCTTAGAAGAGATAGACCTACTCCAAGAACTTTTCGAAAATGAATAAAGAGCTTTTAGGCTTTTTTCTACTCTTTATCGCACTCTTCGTGAGTGCCTTATACTACACAAACACTATCCAAGGCCCATTAATTTCGGCTCTTAACTACTTTAAATCACACTATCACAACTCAACAGAGTTTGTACAAAATAGTATTGATAAACATATTTTTCAAGCAAAAACAATAACTTCACTAAAAGATGAACTTCATAATTACGAAAACAATCATCTCGTGATGCAACAGATGGCATCTGAGATAAATGATCTATTTAAAGCAAACAACTCTGAAATTACTATTGACCCAAAAGTTCAACTTGTCCGCGCTTTGTCGTATCAAAAATTTGGTGATTTAAATAGGGTTTGGTTAGACATAGATGACTATAATGCTTCTAAGATCTACGGTTTAACATATAATGAGCTTGTAGCTGGAATAGTAGTTCCTCAAAATAAAAAACCATTAGGACTTCTAAATAGAGATATTCAAAGTTCTTATGCTGTTTATGTTGGTAAGACAAGAGCACCTGGAATAGCACATGGAAACAATGCAAAAAATCTAGTAGTAAAGTTTATACCTGCTTGGTTTAAAGTAGAAGTTGGAGATGAAGTTATTACTTCTGGTTTAGATGAGATCTTTTTCAAAGGCTTAAAAGTTGGTCGAGTTATCTCTGTAAGTAAATCTCAAGGTTATCAAAATGCTCAAATTGAGCCCTACTACGAGTCAAACGACCCAAACTATTTTTATATAATAAGACAAACTAGATGAAATACATTTTAACTCTATTATTAATTTTTTTTAATCTTCAAGCAGAAGATAAAAAACAAAATCTCATAATAGGAGCTGGTGCATTTTTTCAATCTCAACCATATGAAAATGTAGATGCAACCATCTTACCTAGCCCCGTAATCTTCTTTGACAACTCCATCATATATATACAATGGTCAAGAGCTGGAGTCTATTTTTTGGGAGATAGAGATGAAGATTTTGCATGGGGATTTTCACTGACTGCTCAACCAAGAGTCTATGGCTACAAAGCAGATGATATAGCTGGTATGGATGAAAGAAGGAAGACATTTGAGGGCGGTTTAGCTTTTAGTACAAAAAAAGGACCTGCTCATCTAGAACTGATGCTATTAACTGATATCTTAAATAGACATGACTCTTGGATTTTAAAGAGTGAAATGGGCGTTGACTTTAAAATTGGAGATTTTTCATTTTATCCTAGTCTAATTTTGGTGTATGAATCTAGTAAATTTTTAAACTACTACTATGGTGTTAAAAAATCAGAAGAGTTAAAAAACAGAAAAGCTTATACTCCAAACGATGGTTTGTCTGTAGGAATTCAAACTTATATAAAGTACCCTATCACTAAAGATATTTCTACTTTAGTAAACCTTAGAATAGATAAACTCTCAAATGAAGCAACCTCTAGTCCTATAGTAAATGAAGACTATCTCTACTCAGGACTTCTCTCTTTAATATACACTTTTAAGTACTAACACAAAATTTTTATAATCAGCACTACATACATATAGCTTTATTTACTTTAATTTTACGGCTTGCATATTTTATTCGAAAATCTGTAGTACTACAAATTAAGAAGCTAGTGCATCTCATCAAAAATTAAGTGCTTTTTGAGTAAAATCGCGCTTATTATCTATAACTTTCAAGTAGACAAAGTCTTTTTTTTGTAACGGACTTTACGCAAAGGAAAAAAATGCCAAAACGCACCGACATTCACACGATTTTACTTATAGGTTCTGGTCCTATTATTATTGGTCAAGCTTGTGAGTTTGACTACTCAGGAACTCAAGCTGTAAAGACTCTAAAAGAGCAAGGTTATAGAGTTATTCTTATCAACTCAAATCCAGCAACTATAATGACAGATCCAGAGTTTGCAGATAGAACTTACATAGAGCCAATCACTGAGGATGTAATAGCACGCATCATCAAAAAAGAAAAAGTAGATGCAGTTCTTCCAACTATGGGTGGACAAACTGCACTAAATGTAGCTACTAGTATGTTTGCAAAAGGCATGTTAGAGGGTGTGGAGTTTTTAGGTGCATCTCCAGAGGCTATACATAAAGGTGAAGACAGATCTGCTTTTAATGAAGCGATGACAAAAATCGGTATGGATCTACCAAAGAGTCGTAATGCTTATAGTGTTGATGAAGCGATGGAAGTAGCAAAAGAGATAGGTTTTCCAGTCATCTCTAGAGCCTCTTTTACACTTGCTGGCGGTGGTTCAGGTGTAGCATACAACATGGAAGAGTTTAAAAAACTAGCACAAGAAGGCATCTCTGCATCTCCAGTTAACGAGATAGAAATCATGGAGTCGATGCTAGGTTGGAAAGAGTATGAAATGGAGGTTATCCGTGATAAGGCTGATAACTGTATCATAGTCTGTTCAATTGAAAACTTTGATCCTATGGGTGTTCACACAGGCGATAGTATTACAGTTGCCCCTGCTCTAACTCTAACAGACAAAGAGTACCAAAGAATGCGTGATGCTTCTTTTGCAATTTTAAGAGAGATTGGCGTTGATACTGGCGGATCTAATGTTCAGTTTGCAATAGATCCAAAAACGGGCAGAATGATAGTTATTGAGATGAATCCTCGCGTTTCAAGATCTAGCGCACTTGCATCTAAGGCTACTGGTTATCCTATAGCAAAAGTAGCAACTCTTTTAGCAGTTGGTTATACTTTAGATGAGATTACAAACGACATAACTGGAACTCCTGCGGCTTTTGAACCAGTTATCGACTACATAGTAACAAAGGTTCCTCGCTTTACTTTTGAGAAGTTTCCAGAAGCAGTAAGTACACTAAGTACAAGTATGAAGTCAGTTGGCGAGGCTATGGCAATTGGTAGAACTTTTAAAGAGTCTATGCAAAAAGCACTCTGTTCACTTGAGACTGGTATTTGTGGTTTTGAGCCAATGGAAGGTGATGATGAGTTTATAAAACACGAAATTCGTCGTCCAAATGCAGATCGTGCACTCTATGTGGCTGAAGGATTTCGTCGCGGTATGAGTATTGAGGAGATGTTTGATACTTGTGCTATTGATCCATGGTTTTTATATCAACTTCAAGAGATAGTTGAGTCTGAGAGCACAATCACAAAAGAGATACTCCAAGATGCAACACTTATGAGAAGCATCAAAGTTGATGGCTTTTCTGATAAAAGAATCGCTCAGCTTATAAGTAAAGAGCAAAAAACAACAGAGATGCAAGTCTATGATGCTAGAAAAAAACTAGGAATATCACTAGAATTTAACGAAGTTGATACTTGTGCAGCAGAGTTTGAAGCTCTTACTCCTTATCTTTACTCAACTACAAATATCACTGCTTCACCTGATGCTAAAAACAGAGTAAGTGATAAGAAAAAAGTGTTAATCCTTGGTGGCGGACCAAACAGAATCGGTCAAGGTATAGAGTTTGACTACTGTTGTGTTCACGCTGCTTTTGCGCTTAAAGAGATGGATATAGAGACTATTATGTATAACTGTAATCCTGAAACAGTCTCTACTGACTATGACACTTCTGATGTTCTTTATTTTGAACCTATTGATTTTGAACATGTTAGAGAAGTTATAGAAAATGAGCAACCAGATGGGATCATAGTTCACTTTGGTGGGCAAACTCCTCTAAAGTTAGCAGATGGTTTAACAAAGATAGGAGCGAAGATTGCAGGAACTCCATCAGCTGTTATAGATCTAGCAGAAGATAGAGAGCAGTTTTCTAACTTTGTAGAAAAACACAATCTAAAACAACCTGCAAATGGCTTAGCAAGAACAAAAGAAGAGTCTTATCTCATAGCCGAAAAGTTAGGCTTCCCTGTTTTAGTTCGTCCATCTTTCGTTCTTGGTGGTCGTGGGATGAGAATAGTCTATACACAAGATGAACTTAAACAGTATATGGATTTAGCTATCTCAGTTTCAAATGAAGCTCCTGTTCTTATAGATAAGTTTTTAGATCAAGCTATAGAGCTTGATGTTGATGCTATTTGTGATGGTACGGATGTTTATATCGGATCTGTTATGCAACATATCGAAGAAGCTGGAATACACTCAGGAGATAGCGCTTGTTCACTCCCTCCAGTAAACCTCTCAGATGAGATGATTCAAAGAGTAGAAGAACAAACTCAAACTATAGCACTAGGACTAGGTGTAATTGGTCTTATGAATGTTCAATATGCAATTTATAGAGATGAGATCTATCTTATAGAAGTAAATCCAAGAGCATCTAGAACTGTTCCTTTTGTATCTAAAGCTACTGGGATGCCACTAGCAAAAGTTGCAACTCGTGTTATGGTTGGTGAGAGTCTTAGAAGTTCACTAGCGTACTACGACAAGTACGATATAGTCCAAGAAGTCAATGGTCTGTTAAAGCCAAAACTAAAAGGTCACATTTCTGTAAAAGAAGCAGTTTTTCCTTTTCATAAACTCTATGGCGCAGATCTAGTCTTATCTCCGGAAATGAAGTCAACTGGAGAAGTTATGGGAATTAGCTCAAACTTCGGAATTAGTTTTGCCAAAGCTCAACTCTCAGCTGGAAATAAAATACCAAAAAGCGGAACTTGCTTCTTATCTTTTGTAGATAGTGACAAAATACACGCTTGTGAGATAGCATCAGGACTACACAAACATGGTTTTAAACTAGTAGCAACCAAAGGAACTCAAGCTATAATTCAAGAGGCTGGCATCCCTTGTGAAGTAGTTTTAAAGATTTCAGAAGGTCGTCCAAATATTGAAGATAGTATGAAAAATGACGAAATTGCTATGGCAATAAACACATCTGATAACAACACTTCTAAAAAAGATGCAATAGTAATTCGCCAAGAAGTTTTAAAGAGAAACATTCCTTACTTTACAACTCTTAGTGCTGCTAGAGCACTAATTTTAGCTCTTGATGAGATTGGTGATGACTCATGGTTAGACTCAAAAGCTCTACAAGATTTTCTCGCTTAAGCGTGAGAGTTATTTTAGCTCAAACCGACACTACTGTCGGTTTTTTATCTCAAAATAAAGAAAAACTTAAAGAGATAAAAAAAAGAAGCCATGATAAACCCTTTATTAAAATCTATAAAGATTTCAAATCTCTCAAGTTATCAAAAACAAGAATCCCTCAAAAGTTTAAAAATAGCGTAAGACGCGCTAAAAAAACTACTTTTATAGTTAAAAACTCTTCATTTAGAGTGAGTGTTAGTCCCCTAAATTCTCAACTGCTTCGAGATCTAGCGTGGCACTACTCTACTTCTGCTAATGATTCAGGCTTAGATTTTAATATGGAATTTTGCGCTGATAAAGCTGATATAATAGTACAAAACAGAGATGGACTTCATCAAAAAAGCTCTTCATCTTTGTATATTATAAACAATCACACAAGGAGAAAACTAAGATGACAAAAGCTCTTCAAGCACTTTTAACTGGTATGTTTGTGACATTTATTTTGGATTTTTTTATCTTTTTAGGTTTATTAAAAAACTATATAGATTTTTATGAAATCAAAGTTTACTACAATGTCCTATTTGTAGATCATCAAAATATATTTTTATTTATGTTTTTTTCCATAATAATAGGATTTTCTCTAATCTATGTAAAAAATCTTAAAATATCTGCTTTATTTATCTCTCTGCTCTTTATTATCTCACTCTCAACGCTTTATCCTAGCGTAGGTTATGCACTTGGGGAAAAGATGTTTATGCAAAAAAATGTAACTCTCAATGATAAGAAAAATTTCTTTGTTGGAGATATTTACTATGAGGGAAGAGAGATAATCACCTTTTATGATTATGATCTTAAAAAAACAATACTACTAAAGAAAAAGGATTTAATAAGATGAAACATATTTCAAGTTTGGCAGGCGGCGTAGCACTAGGGAGTGCAGGAGTTATTATGATGAGTGTTTTAAGTGGTTGTGAGGCACAGCAGCAACAAGAACAACAACAGCAAAACCGCTTTTTGGTAATTGAGCAACAAGCAAATGGTAAGTATATAGTAACTGAAGAGATGCCAACTGATGGACCAAACAGAGCTATCATCCGTGAAAAAGATGCCAATGGAAATACTATTGAGCGCTTTATGAGCGAAGAGGAGATGAAAGCCCTAGCCGAACAAGAGTATAAAAAAGTTCAAGATGGAACCTCTGAGACTGTTCAAAGCGGAGATAGCAGTGCTGGAATGGGCTTAGCTGGAACTATACTCGCCGTTGCAGCTGGATCACTCTTGGGAAATATGATAGGTAACGCTCTTATGAACAATAAAAACTTTGCAAAAAATTCGGCTAGTACAAACAAGAGTGCTTATAGTCGCTCAGCAGCTTCAAAAGCATCTAAGAGTTCGTCTTCTAAAAAAAGTTTCTTTGGTGGAAGTAATTCAAGAACTTCATCGCAAGGTAGCAGGAGTTATGGCGGATGATAAGTCTACAAAAGATAAATAACTTAAGTGATGCTAACTTAGAAGAACTAGGCTTTACATGGCACACAGATAGTGATACTACAAAGTATATAAATGATGAACTCGTAGTTATTACTCAAGATGAAGCTGAAGCTTATTATAAAGCTGGAAATGAGATCTACGATATGTTTGTAGAGGCGGCTGAATATGTTATAGAGAACAACCTTTTTTTTGAGCTTGGTATTCCTTTTAATTTAGTAGAGATGATAAAAAAGAGTTGGGAGAATGATGTTCACTGGCATATTTATGGTCGTTTTGATCTCGCTGGTGGCATTGATGCTAACCCTATAAAACTTATAGAGTTTAATGCTGACACTCCAACTTCACTTTTTGAGACTGCCCTACTTCAATGGGCGCTTCTTAAAGAGAATGACATGGATGAAGAGAAGCAGTTTAACAATGTTTATGATGCTATAAGAGATAATTTTAAGAGGCTAATTACCTTAGATGAAGAGACAGATCTCTTTGATGAAAGATATGATGGTTGGAAAATACTCTTCTCAAGCGTAGAGGGAGATGATGAAGAAGAAGCTACAACAAGACTACTTCAACAGATCGCGACTGATGCAGGCTTTAACACAAGTTTTGAGTACTTAAACAATGTTAGATTTGACGAAGAAGGAATTTTTGATGGGGATGAGAACCAGTATGAGTACTGGTTTAAACTCTACCCTTGGGAAGATATAGGAAGTAGTGAGCCAGAACTTGCAACTACACTAAACACTATTATGCAAAACCAAAAAGCTATCATCTTAAACCCTGCATATACACTTTTGTTTCAATCAAAAGGCATTATGAAGATTATTTATGATCTATTTCCAGATAGTCCATACCTACTTAAAACTTCTTTTGAACCATTAAATGGTCTCAAACAAGTTGAAAAAACTGTTTTTGGCAGAGAAGGTGCAAATACTAAAATCTTAAGTACTAATGGTGATGTGATTGAGCAAACTGATGGAGAGTATGGTAACTATAAAAAAATCTATCAAGAGTATGTCGAGTTTGCCAAAGATGAAAATGGAGCAAAATATCAAGCTGGTCTCTTTTTCGCATATGAATCTTGTGGTCTTAGCTTTAGAAAAGGCTCAGAAATCATGGATAATATGAGTAAATTTGTAGGGCATGTTATAGTTTAGAAGTTGCATATGTGCGAAGAGATATTTTCGCACATATATTTTAAATATCTACTACTTTTTACACTTACTAGCAGTTAAATTTTTTCTATTTTTCTCTATAGTTTTTGCGCCAATTCCCTTAACTTCTGCAAGTTCATCAACACTTTGAAAACACTTTGCTTCTCTATGTTTTACAATCATCTCAGCTTTACTTCCACCAATACCACTTAAAGTACTTAACTCATCTTTACTTGCTGTATTTATATCTATAGCAGCAAACAACATACTAAATCCCAAAATAACCATAGCTAAAATCTTCATTTTAACTCCTTTTTTTGATCTTATTTAGTATATTATAATATTTTATATATACAAAAAATGATTATTAATATTTAAAACTATTTATAAAAGATTACTATTTGTTACAATCAGTTAAGCTGATGATCAAATTCTGGAACTATCTCTTTTAGTTTTTTTAGTTTATTCTCACTTTTTAAAAGCTCTTGTATATCTTTGTTTAACTGCTCTATATCATAAACACTTGGTCTTGCCACAGTTATAGACTCATACTCTGTTTGACAGTCAGTGTCATCTAGAAGTAACTCTTCAAATAGTTTTTCTCCAGGACGAAGTCCACTAAATTCTATTTCTATCTCTTTCTTACCACTTAGTTCTATCATCTTTTTAGCTAGATCTACTATCTTAATAGGTTCACCCATATCAAGAATAAAGATCTCTCCACCACTTCCAATAGCTCCAGCTTGGAGCACTAACTCACACGCTTCTGGGATTAGCATAAAATATCTTGTAATATCAGGATGTGTTACAGTTATATTTTGTCCATTTTCTATCTGAGATTTAAACTTAGGGATAACGCTGCCGCTACTACCAAGTACATTTCCAAATCTGACTGCAACGATATCTGTAGAACTTCTTTTACTATTCTGCGCATATAGTTCACAGATTCTTTTTGTTGTTCCCATAACATTTGTAGGTCGAACTGCTTTATCAGTAGATATAAGTACAAACTTCTCAACTTTATGCTTTATAGAGATATCTACTGCATTTTTAGTGCCTATGATGTTGTTAATGATAGCTTCATCAATATTTGCTTCAACTAAAGGCACATGTTTATATGCAGCTGCATGGATAACTATTTGCGGTTTATGAAGCTTAAATGTTTCTTCAAGAGCATCTCTGTCTATTACACTCTGCATTACACAAACTTTCTCAACCTTTGTAATCTCTTCTGCAACTCTATAAAGATTGTATTCACTATTGTCTAAGAGTATAAGTTTTTTTGCACCAAACTTCTCACACTGTCTCGAGATCTCACTACCAATACTTCCACCAGCACCAGTTATTAGTATGGTTTTATCTTTTATAAAACTCTCTATCTTTTTCTTATCGAGATCTTTAGGGTTTCTTGCTAAGAGATCTTCAACTGAGATCTCTTTTAATTGAGTTGAAAAATCTTTTGACTCAAGTATCTCATCTATAGATGGAAGGATTTTTATCTCATGAAAATATTCATTTAGTTCGTTATATATATTTTTTGTAATATTTTTTGAGATGGAGGGCATTGCAATGACTAAAAGATCATACTTTTGTCCTTTTATTTTTCTCTTTAGTCTCTCTTTTGAAATAACTTTAATAGCATCTATGGAACGATTTTGAAGCACCTTATCATCATCTATAAAACACCTTACTTTATACTCACTATGGGCAAACTCACTCTCTAACTTTATCCCTGCTCTTCCTGCTCCATATATAACTACTGATTTTGTTTTTTCGATCTTTGAGCGGTTGATAATGTAGTAATAAAGATACATAGTAAAGTTTATGCTAAAGAGGTATATAAATAGTTCTGAGACCATAAAAGAAAATCTAATCTTTCCATAGAATATAGGCAAGTAGAGTAAAAATGCAGCTATATAGACCACACTCTTTGTTAAAAATGTTTTTTGAGAAACTTTAGACCATGAGAGAGAGTAGTCGCTAAAAAAAGCCACCGAAGCAATCATTCGGATAGCTACAACACTTAAAACAATATAGAGTTCGAACTCTTGATGATATATAAAAAATGTCCACCAAAATGTTAAAAAACTAAAAACTATAATGACTAAAAAATTTAAAACACGCTTATCTATGTTGAACATTTAGTCGCTCTTTAAGTATCTTCTTTCCAGCTTCAACACCAGGTTGGTCATAAGCATTTATGTACATAAACTTTGCACATAGAGATGTTAAAAGCTCATACTCATACATCAAGCTAGCAATGCTTGTCTCACTCACTCCATCTATGGTTATCACATCACATGGGATATCATTTAGGTTGTTTATAGATTCTATGGTTGCGTCTGCTTGTTGGTTTATGAGGTATGAAAACTTGATACCATCGATATAGTCTAACTCTTCAAGCCCTTCTAATTTAACATGAGGAATCTCTAGATCACTTGCAAAGTCTTCTACTTTGATAACGGTAACTGTCTTATCTCTTTTACCCTCTACTATAAGTTGTAAAAATGAGTGTTGGTCTATAGGACCTATAATTCCAATTGGCGTTAAACCTTGTCTACTTGAGTTTATGTCTATTTTACCCAAACTCTCTCCCCAAAGTTGTATATACCAGTCGTTAAAACCCTCTAGTCTTGAAGAGTAAGAAAAGACGACATTTATGTTGTAATTATGCTTATACTCAGCGAAAAATCTCGCTTTTTTAAGTAGTCTCACATAAGCCTCTTCTTTATCAAAGAAGCTATTATATATCTTTTTAGCACCACTTAAAAGTTCATCTATATCTATCCCAACTATCGCTAAAGGAACTAGACCAACTGCACTAAATACTGAAAATCTTCCACCTACATTTTTTGGTATCTCAAAACTTTTTATAGAGTTTTGCTGTGCGTAGTAATTGAGCTTAGAATCACTCTCCGTGATAACTAGAGTATTATCCTTATTGCACTTTATCAAAGAGTTTATATACTTAAAGATAGAAACTGTCTCTATAGTAGTTCCTGACTTTGAGATCACCACAAAAAGAGTATCTTTTAGATCTATAGCTTCAAGTTTTGATTTTATATCTATTGGATCTGTAGTTTCCAAAAAATAGAGCTGTTTTTTTAAATTTTTAGAATATTTCAAGTACTTGTAGATTGCGTAAGTTCCAAGTGTACTTCCACCGATACCAATCACCACAATATTTGACTGTTTCACCTCTTTAGCATACTCTTTAAAAGCAGTTGTATCTTGGTGGACAAGGTTGTAGTAACCTATACTCTCTTTCTCTTTTTGTATCTCTGCAAATACATCTTTATCTGAGATGCATGGGTTGAAGTTGTGGGTATATTTCATATCTATTCCTTAAAATTTAATTGAGCTCTCTAGTTAATCTATAAACTAGATTCCGTGTCAAGCACGGAATGACGGATACGCGCCATACTAAACAAACTGTCATCCTGAACAAACAAACTGTCATCCTGAACAAACAAACTGTCATCCTGAACAAACAAATTGTCGTCCTGAACAAACAAACTGTCATCCTGAACAAACAAACTGTCATCCTGAACAAACAAACTGTCATCCTGAACTTGATTCAGGATCCAACTTAATAATTTTTCAAAGCATTCAATTTCTAATGCGTAAAAAAACTGGAAATCTAGGGTTACCCTTTGATGTAAGTCCATAATATTTAAATGTAATTATAGCACCTATTTTTGGTGGATCTGCCCTTTGTGCATCGCTTAATCCACTCCCAATTTTTATAATTTTACCATCTTGCATCTTACATACCAAAGAGCCCACCATATCTTTGTACTTTCCCTTGCCTTTTGTGTAGTTAACTACTTCACACTCTGTATCATTAAAGCTTTTAACTTTTAAAGCATTGTTGTTTCTTTGTGCATAATAATCCAAACTTCCATCTCGAACAACTAAACCCTCAGCACCCTTTATTTCTAACTCTTTTAAGTACTCTTCAAGGTGCTTATTATCTCTTACTTTTATCTGCTTTATAAGTTTTATATATTTTGACTTCTTTACAAGACTTAAGCGCTCTAGAAGTCCACCTTTAGCATTTGGAACTTCAAAAATATTGTAAGTAAGTTCACTCCATCTAGCTTTATCATCCTCTGTGCTTACAATTGAGTTTATGTTTGAGAAGTCTTCTCTTTTGCTCCACAACTCACCATCTAGCTCACAAGAAGGAAATTTTTTTGTAAAAAAACTAGGCGCATTAAAATCATTTCCAGCTCTTGAGATGAGTCTTTTGCCATCCCAATAAGCTCTAACACCATCGAGTTTTTCACTCATATACCATGAGCTTACATTGATATCTTTGCTATATACATTGAGTAGAAAAAGTTCTGGTTTTTTAGCATAAAGAGATGATAAAAGAAGAAAAAGTATTAAAAAGAATTTCATATCAAAGCTTTGATCTTCTCTTCATAGATCTTAGCACCTTCAACTCTCTCATGCTTTAGAGCTCCTTTTAGTAGAAGCTTGTATTTTTTGAGAAGTTCCTCTCTTATCATCTCTCTTTTTTCACCCAAAGAGATCTCTTGCATAAGTTTTTCTAAAGACTGCACACGAAACCTATCCATACCCCAAAACTTTGTACTTAACTGATCAGCAGATCCTCCATACTTTGTAATAAGCTTCTTATCAACTAAACCAATTTTATATTCTTGCGAGACTCTTAACCACAGATCATAATCTTCACAAACCTCTAAAGTCTCATCAAAATACCCAACAGAGTCAAAAAGAGATCTATGCATCAAAGCAGATGATGGTGCTATTATGCAGTGAGATAGTGAGGCTTTAAAGAGATTCCCACCAACTTTTGCATATTTTTTTGCAACTTTAACCTCTTTAGCATCTCTTATCCACTTCTCATCTGTATAGCTTATTAGTAGATCTCTTTGATCTCTATGTAAGTTTGCTTGCTCTTTTAGTTTATCTTCATGCCACTCATCATCAGAGTCTAAAAATGCTACCCACTCATATTTTGCAGATCTTATACCAGCATTTCTTGCACTTGAAACACCAAAATTTTTTTGATATATGTAAGTTATGTTAGGAAAATATTTTATAATTTGAGAGGTTTTATCATCAGATCCATCATCCACTACGATGATCTCTTCTGCTTGATGAGTCTGCGCAAAAACAGATGCTAAAGCTCTCTTTAGAACTTCAAATCTGTTGTAAGTTGGGATGATTACTGAGATCTTCATTGTAGTAGCTTAAGAGTCTACCACTCTTTTATCTCATTATAAATACTATCTCTCTCAACTGGAATAAAGCCGCTGTTTTTTATAAGGGCTACAAACTCATTTAACTCAACTCCATTTGCACTTGCAGCTCCTGCTGCGGAGTTTATAGACTCTCTCTCTATAGTTCCATCGAGATCATTTGCACCAAACTCTTGAGCAACTAAAGCTAGGTTTACAGTTGAAGTAACCCAGTAAGCTTTTATATTTGGCACATTATCTAAGACTATGCGACTGATGGCAATAGTTCTTAAGATCTCATCTGCACTTATATCTTTTTCAATTTTTAAGTAGTTGTTTTCTGTCTGATATACAAGTGGAATAAAAGCGTTAAAGCCCTTACTTCTATCTTGCAGATCTCGTATGCGCATCATATGATCTATGCGGTTTGCCCTGCTCTCAACATGACCAAAAAGCATTGTAACATTTGACATTTTACCTCTTGCGTGCCACTTCTCATGGATCTCAAGCCACTGATCTGATGTAACTTTTCCTTTACAAATATAGTCACGAACCTCTTCATCGAAGATCTCAGCTCCACCGCCAGGCATAGAATCTACACCATTTTCAACCATAAGATCTAAGATCTCATCGTAACTTTTGTTGTACTCTCTTGCTAAAAAGTCAACTTCTGCCGCTGTTAATGCTTTTACATGCATATTTGGATATGCCTCTTTTATCTTCTTAAAGATACCAAGATACCAGTCAAGCCCAGTCTCAGGGTTGTGAGCGGAGACTATATGCACCTCTTTTATCCCGCGACTCTCTACATCTTTTACTATCTTCATGATCTCATCATGTGTCATTGTGTAGGGATTTGGATTTTTTCTGTTTGCTGAGTATGCACAGAACTTACAGATGTCTGCACAAATATTTGTTGGATTTATATGGCGGTTTATATTGAAGTATGTTTTTTTACCATGAAGTGCCAATCTTTTTACATCGGCTAGCTGACCTAGCTCAAAAAAATCCATCTCATAGAGGCTAAGAGCCTCTTCAGATGTGATTCTTTGACCATTTAATATCTTCTCTTTTAAATTCATTTTTTATCCTAAAATTTTGACTTTTGGATTTTTAGCGATAGCACAGACTAGCTCCGCTGCCTCTTTGTTTAGAGATCTTAGCTTTAATATATTTGTAGTAGTATCAGACTCTTTAAAGTCAAATTTTTCATCTTTATTTGTAAGCATGATTATACTCGGATCTACTCCATATTTTAAAAATCCCAAGCTTTGTTTTACTAACTCATCTTCATCTCTATGAGCAATAAGAAGATCCACTCCACCAAAGTTTTTGATAGTAAACTCTAACGCTTTTTGCACCTCATCACTAAGTGATGAATCGCATTTAAGTTTTACGAGATCTGCTTTTTCTAAACTTTCATCACTCCCAAGAACAACCACAGATGCACCTTTTTTTTGTAAGATCTCAGCACTCATCTTTGAGGCTTCACTCTGTCCACTTACAAGTGCAATCTTGCCCTCAAACTCTTGCTTAGATGAAGATTTTTTAAGCTTCGCTTGCTCTAGTTCCCAATACTCAACATCAAAGATCTCAGATGGACTAAGAGCTTTATACCCGCCTAGTTTTTCGGCTTTTAGTATAGCTTCAAAAGTATGCTCATTTATATCTTGGATAATTTTTGCTTCTTTTTTACTTTTGCCAAAACTAAGAGATCCAAGATCTTTTAAAATTGCAAAGTTTGGAGCTGGGTTTAGAAGTATTTCATCTTTTTTGTTATTTTCAAAATATTTAATATATTCATCTACATAAGATTTTAGTTCCATCTCAGCAGATATGAAACTAGAGCAATTTAAAATAGCAGGTACTCTCTTTGTTCGTATCACATGATCTGGTGTTAGAGGTCCTCTTGTAGCTATTTGTTCTACATTCTCTTTTGAGAATTTTTGCGCAAGAGGTGAGTCATTAAACAAAGAGATCGTAGCCTTGCCTTTGAGTTTTGAGGTCTCTTGTCTTATCTTAGCTAATTCTATTAGCTGTTCTGTAGGAAGCGAGGTTTCAACCTCGTTAAGATCTAACGAAAGTCTAGCTCCATTCTCAAGCAAATATTTCTCAGCTAAATCCACAAACTCTATAGTCTTCTCATATGACTCTTTCGCATCATCACTAAAAGTAAAGAGACCATGATTCATTAAAACCATAGCATCTATCTCACTCCAATTGAGATCCTTGGTCATCTCATAAACAAGTTTTGCAAGAACAAAACCGGGCATGATGTAGGGGATGATGAGAACCTTATCTCCATAAAGCTCTTTTATTCTTGTCTTTCCATCCTCTGTATTTGTAATAGTTACAACAGCATCAGCGTGAGTATGATCTACAAATTTGTAAGGGATGATGGCATGAAGAATTGCCTCAACAGAAGGGTTTGGAGCGGATGGGTTTGTCATAGCAAGTCTTTGGTACTTAACCATATCGCTATCACTCAAACTCTCTAGTTTTGCCATTTGAAGTAGCATATCCATCTTTACAGGTGCAAAACCCTCAGCTTCAATGGTTGCTAGATCCCAACCACTTCCCTTTACATATAGTATCTCTTCGCTCTCGCCAAAAAGATTAGTCTCGCTTGATTTTACAGAGGTATTTCCACCACCGTGAAGTACTAAAGAGCTATCTCGTCCTAGTAGTCTTGATGTATAGACTCTAAGATCTAAATCTGTTTTAATCTCACTTGCATCTTCATATAAACTTTTCAAACTATTCCTTAATACTTTTTACTTTTTTAGTTTCTCAAAAATCTCTAAAGCATCTAACTTTTCCCATGGATAATCACTCTGCCCTACTTGTCCACGAGCTGCTACATCAGCATAAAGAAATGTTGTAGCACTTGGGCTATCTAGTCCAAACTTCTTAGTGATCCAGTTAGGAGTTAGTGAGAAGTTTTCACTCACAAAAGTAGAGAGTTTATCATCATCAAGACCTTTACTAACAGTTCCATATGTATCTACCGAAACCGAAGTTGGTTTTGCAACACCTATAGCGTAAGAGAGTTGAACTGAGCATTTCTTAGCAAAGCCCGCTGCAACTATGTGTTTTGCTACCCAACGAGCCGCGTAAAGTCCACTTCTATCTACTTTTGTGTAATCTTTAGATGATTGTGCCCCTCCGCCAATAGGTGCGTAACCACCAAAACTATCAACTATAAGTTTTCTACCAGTCAGACCACTATCATGAAGTGGAGAGTGACTTACATATCTGCCAGTTGGATTTAAATGTATGATTGTTTTTTTAGGGTCGTACAAGTTTGTAGGAAGTCCTGCATCGTCGATCAAACCTTGAAGCAGTTCTCTTACTTCTTTGATGTCCATATCTTCATTAGATGGAGCCGAGACTACTATAGTATGGATCGAAATAGGATTACAATTTTCAAAGTTCTCTTTAGTTCCATAGTCGAGTGTGACTTGAGTCTTTATGTCAACTCCAAGCTTATGGTTGTGTTTTAGTGCATATTGGTAAACTTTGTCACTTAAAACTCTCGCGTAAGTAATGGCCGCTGGCATAAAGTCAGCTGTCTCATTAGAAGCATAACCAAACATGATGCCCTGGTCCCCTGCTCCAGTCTCTCCATCTTCTTGATCTACTCCCTGATTTATATCTGGTGATTGTTGATTTAGAAGAACTTGAACTTTTACATCCTCTGGATATAGACACTGCTCTTTTGTAAAAGCACTCTTTCCATCATAACCGATACCAATAAGTGCATCTTTAACTATCTTTTCATAGTCTTTATCACTAAGTTTTGCCTTTGATGTAACTTCGCCACCTATGATGACATGCTTACCAGCTACAAAAACCTCTGATGCTACTCTACTTTGTGGATCTTCTATGATGAGTCTATCGACTATGCTATCTGCAATAATGTCTGCACATTTGTCTGGGTGACCGGGGGATACTACTTCGCTTGTAAATAAATACATTTTTTTCCTTGAATTATTATCAGTCCACAGGGAATGTTACCCTATAGACTAGTTTGCAAGACACTTTTGATCTAGGTTATAAGCCTGGTGCCTTCCACATTGAAGTCGTGATATTATCATCAACTAACTTTAGTTGCGCTTCATAAGCGCTCTCAAATTTTTGCTTAAGTTCTTTGTAGATCTCATGATTTTTCATATCTGGTTCGTAGGTTTTACTCCATACTACAAGCTTACTTGCAGCATCACACATTGACTCATAGATCCCAGCTCCAACACCTGCTGCCATTGCACCGCCTAAAGCTGTAGCTTCTGTTACTTTTGGGATCTTTACCTTGCATCCTAGAACATCACTAAGGATCTGAGACCATAAAGCCCCACGACTTGCACCGCCTGCAAAGACTATCTCCTTTACTTCAACACCTGTAAACTTTTTTATTTTGTCAAGGTTTATACTAGAGACTATTGCCGCATTTTCTTGCAAACTTCTAAACATAGATGCACGGTTACAGATCTCTGGATCTAGACTTAGATTTAAAAAACTAGGGCTTGCATGGTACCACTTGCCATACTTCATAGAGTCTGAAAATATCGGAATAATGCCGTGTGAGCCAACAGGAACTTTTGAAGCTTTTTCTTCTAAAATAGCATAAGCATCAACGCCCTTCTCTTTTGCTTCAAGTTTCTCTAACTCACAAAAAGCATCTCTAAACCAACGCATAACTAAACCACTAAAAAAGGTAATGCCCTCTGCTTGTGATTGATCTGGAATAACATGAGGATTTACTCTTATGCCCATATCTTTTGGTGCTGGAGTTTTACTTGGTATGTTTACCACTTGTTGCCAAAAAGAGCCGCCTAAAATTGCAGCATCTCCTATCTTTACAACTCCAAGTCCTGCAGATCCAAGCTGAACATCTCCGCCACCCATCACAACTTTTGTACTTGTTGAGAGATCTGTCTCTTTAGCAGCGGCCGCACTTACAGTTGCTATAACAGTTCCAACTTCCACACATGGCACAAAAATATCATCTTTAAGTCCAACTTCTTTTGCCATCTCACTCATCCAGTCGCGAGACTCTAGTGAAAATATCCCAGTAGTCCCAGCATTACTAGGATCTGTAAATATTTTACCGCCTAGCTTTGCTAAAATCCAATCACCTATCATAGAGATTTTCGCTACTCTCTCATAGATCTCAGATCTATTGTTTTTTAGCCACATTATCCTTGGTAAGGCTCCTAGAGCAAAAGTTTGACCTGAGAGAGCGTAAAATCTCTCTTCAATGCCATCAAAATTTTCTTTTAGATCTCTTACCTCTTTTGAAGCCCTAGCATCAACATTTGCAACAGCCCAAAGCTCACGGTCATTTTCATCATAAAGCACGATAGCCTCACGCATACTCGTAGCACTCACAGCTAAGATCTCATCGCCACTTATCCCTGCAAGAGAGATGGCTTTTTTGATGCACCCAACTGTAAGTTCCCAGTTTTTCTCAAAGTCAAAACTCATAGAAGAAGCAACCCCATCTTCAGCCAAATGAGTCCACTCCTCTTGAGCAACGCTTATCTGATTGCCTAAAGTATCAAAAATAACCGCCCTAATACTTCCAGTCCCAGCATCTATAGCCATTAAATATTTCATCTATTTGTTTCCTAAAAATGTTTTTTATCACTCTATTTTTTGTGACAATAATATAATGATTTGCTTTTTTTGTAAAGGACATATAATTTTTAAGGACTTTAATAAAAAAGAGCATAAAATCTTAAATATATGTCAATCTACAACTAATCTAACTAAATAAGTGAAATAAAAGGACATTCAAGGTGTTGATTCAATTTGTGATTTTCTAGTTAATTACGATAAAATGTTCCTTGAATAAATTCTTATCACATATAAATCAAAAGGGAAATTTTGGAAATTAGATATCAAGTTTTTGTTAGCTCAACTTATGCAGATTTAAAAGACGAAAGACAACATGTCCTTCAAGCACTGATGGAAATGGATTGTATTCCGGCAGGAATGGAATTATTTCCAGCAGCCGATGAAGAGCAGTGGGAATTTATAAAAACTATTATTGATGATTGTGATTACTACCTATTAATTATAGGTGGTAGATATGGTTCTGTAACTGATGATGGAATAAGTTATACTGAGAAAGAATTTGATTATGCTGTTGAAAATGGCTTAAAGGTTATTGCATTAATACATAGTGAGCCTAACGATATTCCATTTGGAAAATCCGAACAAGATCCTATTTTAAGAAAAAAATTATTAAACTTTAAAGATAAGGTAGTGGAAGGACGATTAGTTAAGTTTTGGAAAAATGCGGAAGAGTTACCCGGTCAAGTAGCGCTCAGCTTAACTAAAACAATAAAAATGTATCCCGCAGTTGGTTGGGTTCGTGCTAGTAATGCAGCGAATGAAAATGTTTTATCTGAGATTAATGAATTAAGAAAACAGAATCTTGAATTAGAAAGTTCATTAAAAAATTTTACAAGTCAACAGCCTACTATAGTTAAAGATATTGCTGATATAAATTCACTTTTTACTGTCCATGGGTCATACAAGACACAAAAGTCTGCATATAGTATTAATCATACATTTGAAATTAATATTTCATGGAAAGAAATCTTTACTCTAATAGCTCCTTATTTAATTGAACATCCAAGTGATACAGGTGTCAAGTTAAAACTAGCCTCATTACTTCATGAGAAGAATGGTGAACATTCATCTGGGTATTCTATAACTATTAATGATCAAGAATTTAAAACTCTTACTATTCAGCTAAAGGCTTATGGGTTAATACTAACAAATTATACTAAAACTACTAAAGGTGGCATGGCTCTTTTTTGGTCTTTAACACAAGAAGGTGAACAGTTAATGATAGAGTATCGAGTTGTTCGAAAACATGCCTAACAAGTACAAGGAACGCAATAATATACCCTACGGAAAAATTATCGTTTATGACAACCGTTATGTCACAATAGTGTTTACTTAATTAAAAAATTTATATAAGGATTGGTTATGGGGTTATTTGATTTTTTCAAAAGAAAGAAAACAGCTTTAATTCCAAATAAAAGCACTAACCTTTCAGTTAAGGGTCTGAGCATCCATGAAGATTTAATGGAACTAGTTTGGATTGGAGATGGAAAGTATAAAAATTATGAACAATCCAAAGAAAATGAAAATTCATTTGAGGTTGATGGTTTTCGAATATCAATTTCGTTTCAAAATCAAGAAGAGCCAAGTCTGATATATACAAATCAAAAAATCAATAAAATAGAAGATTTAACTTCTATTGAAAAACCATCATATTGGCCAACTTATTCAGAATTAACACCTGAGCAAAAATGGGTATATCTAACACTCCTCTCAAACCCATACAACAGTGCAATAGACATCGGCTTTGTTTTTATCTTATATTATGGCTTAGAAAGACACTTACTTTGTGGGAATTTTGAAGAAGCTATTTCTGTTATTTTAAAATTGAGAGATGTCCATACAAATAAATCATTTCAATCTTATTCTGCAAATGCAATAGTTCTATCATGTATGTTACATAAAAGAGGCGATCTTGTTTTAGATTTTATAAATTCACTAGATAAAGAGCATGAATTATCATTTTCTAATAATTTATTTTTAATCTGTTATTATAGTTTTGATATTCATTTACTTCCAAAAGATGTAATGAGGATGGCCTCTACTTTTGAATTTAACAAAAAAAACTATATAAAAAAACATCCAGAATTATTTTTACAAAGCCTTACTGAAGCAATAGAATCAAAACTAAAAATAGATACTATTGATTTGAAAAAATATTTAACAGCTAGTGAAATAAAAAAAGTGAAACAACAAGAGGTTGGTATATTTGCGAATATGTCAATTATAGATAAGTCAATTACAATTCCACTTCTTTCTGATAATTTTAAATTAAAAAGAGAAATGTATAATTTCTTAGAAATCGCTCACGAGGATGTAAAGAAAAAACTTGCTGAAATGAGAAAAGCAAAAAAGTCCCATACCTCAAAGAAAGAACTTGAATAAAGACATAACAAAACGCAGGAGCCGATATTTGACCTAAGGACGGGTCAAATATTGCTCTCCTTAACCGTTAGCATACATATATTTACATAAACTATTTAAGTTCTACCAATGGGAACTTTGTTATAATACCCCTCATGAGAATAATTTCAAAAAAAACTCTTAAAGACTTCTATATGAACCCACAATATTCAGATAGCAAGAGTGCTTTGGAGTCTTGGC
>Ga0265293_10001321_pt1 | contig 54311 bp, 57 predicted proteins | sample Munlanlewell138R_FD_192505 | JGI IMG/M metagenome (GOLD analysis project Ga0265293, IMG submission 192505) | Leachate microbial communities from a municipal landfill in Southern Ontario, Canada - Leachate well 138R | ecosystem: Engineered > Solid waste > Landfill > Unclassified | place: Canada... | reverse complement strand
GGCTGCAGCGATTCCTTCCCCCCATCGCTCCGCCACGACAACAACGACCACGACCGACCGACGAGGCAACCTCCCCGTGACCGAATTCGACACCCGCCAACTGCGCAACACCCTGGGCTCCTTTGCCACCGGAGTCACCGTGATCACCGCCCTCGACGCCGACGGCACCCCCCGGGCGATGACCGCCAACAGCTTCTCGTCGGTGTCCCTCGACCCGCCGCTGGTGCTGTGGAGCATCGGCAAGGATGCCCTGGCCTTCGACGCCTTCACCCAATGCAAGCACTTCGCCATCCATGTCCTCAAGCAGGACCAGCAGGCGCTGTCGTCCCGCTTCGCCACCCGCGAGGCCCGCACCTTCGACGACCTGCAGATGGAGCACGGCGTCGGCGGCGTGCCCCTGTTCAGCGACTACCTGTCCCGCTTCCAGTGCGAGCTCCACGAATGCCTCCCCGGCGGCGACCACATCATCGTCATCGGCAAGGTGGTGGACATCGAGCACAAGGAGGGGGAGCCCCTGCTGTTCTTCAGCGGCAAGTACCGCCAGCTGGCGGAGTAACCGCCAGCCGCGACAACGGCCCGGCCGGGGAGACCTTGCCGGGCTTTTTGCGTGCGGGAGTGTTGGCCGGGCCGCCATGCGGCTTTCGCGGCCGATGGCGCCTGCGGCTTTTCGGCCCTACGGGAGGCTGTAGGGCGGAAGAGGCGAAGCCGTCATCCGCCGGGGGATGGCCAACCTCGCGGGTGTTCGGCCGATGGCGCCTGCGGCTTTTCTGCCCTACGGGAGGCTGTAGGGCGGAAGAGGCGAAGCCGTCATCCGCCGGGGGATGGCCAACCTCGCGGGTGTCCGGCCGATGGCGCCTGCGGCTTTTCGGCCCTACGGGAGGCCGTAGGGCGAAAGAGGCGAAGCCGTCATCCGCCGCGGGGCATCCCCCCGCCGGTCACACCCGCAACAGCGGGGCGCTGCGGTCCCCCGCCTTCACCAGCACCATCTGCACATCGCCGATGGAGCGCTCGATAAAGCCCCCCTCGCAGTAGCAGAAATAAAACTCCCAGAGGCGAATGAACTCCTCCGGGTAGCCCAGGGCGCGGATGGCGGTGAGGTTGGCGTGGAACCGGTCGCGCCAGTGCTTCAGGGTCTCGGCGTAGTGGGGGCCGATATCCTCCAGGTGAAACAGACGCATGTCGGTATGGCGAGCCACGGCGGCGGTGAGGGAGGCCACCGAGGGCAGAAAGCCGCCGGGGAATACATAGCGCTGAATGAAATCCACCGAGCGGCGGTAACTGTCGTAGAGGTTGTCGGCGATAGTGATGGCCTGCAGCACCATCTTGCCCTCGGGCTTCAGCAGGCGGCTGCACAACGCGAAGAAGCGGCCGATATTGTCCTCGCCGATGGCCTCGATCATCTCGATGGACACCAGCTTGTCGTACTGGCCATCGAGGTTGCGGAAGTCCTCCTTGAGAAGGGTGATGCGATCCGCGAGCCCCGCCTCGCTGACGCGCTCCGCCGCCAGCTGGTACTGGGCGTCGGAGATGGTCGTGGTGGTCACCCGGCAACCGTAGTGGCGGGCGGCGTGGATGGCAAAGCCGCCCCAGCCGGTGCCGATCTCCAGCAGGTGGTCGTCGGGCTTTAGGTCGAGCTTGCGGCAGATGCGATCGATCTTGGCGACGGAGGCGTCCCTCAGGGTGGCCTCGGGGGTCTCGAACACCCCCGCCGAGTACATCAGGGTATCGTCGAGGAACAGCTTGAAGAAGTCGTTGCCGAGGTCGTAATGGGCCTGGATATTGCGCCGGCTCCCCGCCACGCTGTTGCGGTGGAGCCAGTGGAACAGCTTGTTCAGGGGTGCCATCAGGCGGCCGAGGCCGCCGTCCACCGCCTCCAGCACCCCCCGATTGCGCACCAGCAGGCGCACGAGGTCCACCAGATTGTCGCAGCGCCAGTGACCGAGCATGTAGGCCTCCGCCGCGCCGATGGAACCGCCGAAGGCGAGGTCGGGGTAGAAGGCGGGGTTCCTGATCTCCACCCGCACGGGATTGGGGAAGTCGGCGCTGATCTCGCCAAAGCGGTGGCGGCAGTCGCCCTCCACCACCTCCAGCAACCCGTGGCGCAGATCCCGGAACTTGGCCAGCACCCCGTTGCGGGCCAGGCGGCCGAGGGGCGAGACGGCACCCCGCCGGGGAACGGGCAGGGACCGGGTGGTGGATTTCGACAGGGTCATGGCTTTTCTCCGGTAACGGCGGGGGGCGAGGATTCGGGGTGGGGGTGGAAGCGGGCGCCCTTCAACCACAGGCGCAGGGCCTGCCAGTAGATGGCGCCCACCACCTTGAGGGTGGTGAAGGGCATGGCGGCAAAGGCCCGGAGCAATTCACCGCGGGTGAAGGGGCGGCGTTCGAGGCGAAGGCCGGCGCTGAACAGGGGCTCCCCCCCGCGGCCCACCGCGATGGCGAGGCGCAGCGTCTCCCCGGGCACATCGAGGCGCCAGTCATAGGTGGTATCCATGGGCATGAAGGGCGAGACGTGGAAGCCCTTGCCGTGGCGGGTGGCGAGCAGCGCCCCCTCACCCTGGCCGCGAAAATCGAGCACATAGCAGTGCCGCTCAAGCCAAGGGGTATTGGTCACCTCCGCGATCACGAATTCCACCCGGCGGTCGTTGGCATCGAAGCAGTAGTAGAAGCTCACCGGGTTGAAGCGAAAGGCCATGAAGCCAAAGCCGGTGAGCAGGCGCACCGGGCCCGACGGCTCGACGCCGGTGCGCTCCGCCACCAGGCGCCGGGCGCTGGCGGCCAGGGATTCGCCCGCCCCCCCAGGTGATCGCCGCGGCGAAAGCGCAGGGGCGAGAAGACCTTGCCCATGAGCCACGGAAAGCGGGCGAGATCCGCGTCCTGGGTGTCGAGATCGAGATACAGCAAAGCCATCCGGTAGTGGAACCGGTGCTCCCGGGGCTGGAAGCGGCTGTGATCAACCCGTCCGATGTAGAGGCAGGTAGCCAATGCTCTCCTCCCACAGGCGGAAGTGGTCGAGGGCGTTGAGGGCACTCACCACCCCGTCCTCGTGAAAGCCGTTGCGCCAGTAGGCACCGCAAAAAAAACTGCGGCGCAGGCCGTTGATCTCCACTTGGCGGGCCTGGGCCGCCACCGATGCCCGGGTGAACAGGGGGTGGTCGTAGCTCATCGCTGCAATCACCTTGTCCGCCGGTACGGCGGCATCGTTGTTGAGGGTGACGCACAGGTGCTCCCGGCAGGGCAGGGATTGCAGGCGGTTCATGTAGTAGGTGAGGGTCGCCTTGCCGGCGTCGTCCCGGGGCAGCCGGTAGTTCCAGCTTGCCCAGGCCCGGGGGCGGTCCGGCAGCAGCTCGGTGCCGCTGTGCAGCAGGGCGCTGTTCCGCTGGTAGGGAAAGGCGCCGAGCACGGCCTTTTCGAGGGCCGTGGCGTCGTCGATCATGGCCAGGGCCTGGTCGCTGTGGCAGGCAAAGAACACCGCCTGGTAGGTGTCGAGCTGGCCGTTGGCCTCCACCTCCACCCGATCGGCGAAGCGCCGCACCCGGGTGACCGGGGACGACAGGCGGATGCGCTCCCGGTAGCGGCGGGTCATGGCCTCCACATAGGCCCGGGAGCCGCCCTTGACCACATACCACTGGGGCCGGTCGTTGATGCTGAGCAGGCCGTGGTTGTGGAAGAAGCGGGCAAAGAACGTCGCCGGGAAGTCGAGCATCAGGTCCAGGGAGGTGGACCAGATGGCCGCCCCCATGGGCAGGATGTAGTGGCGGGTGAAGCCCTCTCCGTAGCGGCCATCCCGCAGAAATTCGCCGAGGGTAAGGGCGCTGTCGTCACTGGCGAGCAGCCCCTGGGCCTCCCGGTTGAAGCGGAGGATATCCGCCAGGAGCCGGTAAAAAGCCGGGTTCAACAGGTTGCGGCGCTGGGCGAACAGGGTATCGAGGTTGCTGCCGCTGTACTCGAAGCCGGTGGCCTCGGCGTGCATGCTGAAGCTCATCTCGGTTTTCTGGCGGTCGACGCCGAGTTCATCCAGCAGGCGGATAAAGTTGGGGTAGGTGCGGTCGTTGAAGACGATAAAGCCGGAATCCACATCCAGCACCCGGCCCTCCACCTCCACCCGATGGGTGTGGGTGTGGCCGCCCACATAGTCGTTGGCCTCATAGACGGTGATGTCGTGGTCGCGGCTGAGGTGCCAGGCCGCCACGTTGCCGGCGATGCCGGTGCCGATCACTGCGATTTTCATCGGGACTCCTGTGGTGGCCTCGGGATCAGGGGGATGGGTCGGCGTCCGCCCGGGGGCGGTAGCTGAGGGTGCGGCCGTTGTCGAGCTCCGAGCGCAGGCCAAGCCAGCGGCCCTCGCCGTCGTACCAGAGATGGATGTCCGCCTCGGGGTTTTTCAGCACAAAGGCCTCGCCGCGCCCGCCCCAGGGCAGCTCATCCATGCCCCGGGGCTCGAGGCGGACCGCCCCCAGCTCGCCGGTCTGGCTGTTGAGCAATTGATCGGCGCCGGCGAGCAGCTCCCGGTCCCAGTAGGCATAGCTGCGGGGGCAATCCACCGCCACCGGCGCCAGGGCCTTGCCTTCGCCGGTGTCGAGGGCGAGGCCCTTGTCGGTGAGCTCGGCCTCGACCCGGAAGTCGTCGCCGTTGGCGTCGGTGCGGGAACGAATGGCGACGAGGCAGCCATCCCGCCACTGCTCCTCGGAGCGGTGGCGGTAGCGGTAGGCGTTGATGAACAGCACCTTGACGTCGTAGCGGGCCTCGCTCACCAGCCTGAAACCCTCCCCCTCCGGGGTGAAGTGATAGCGGTGGGTGCCGATGGGCTTGTCGTCCAGGTAGACATCAAAGGCCAGGGGCTCGTTGGCCGCCAGCGGCCCGGCCCACAGGAAAAGCGCGACAAACCCGGCCAGCAGGCCCCCGCAACGGCACAACGATGGAAACGGCGTCATTCAAGCCTCCCCGCCCGGGGCAGCCCCGGGATAAAAGCCGGTGTGCGGCGGATATAGTCCCGGTACGCCGGGCGCCGCTCGGCGATGTCGCTCTCAAGCAACGACACCCCGGAGACCTTCACCAGCAGCACCGTCATCAGCAAGGGCGACACCAGGGCCCACCACTGGCCCGCGGCCAGGGCGACCACCGCCAGACCCCACCAGAACAGGCAGTCGCCGAAATAATTGGGGTGGCGGCTGTAGCGCCACAGGCCCCTGTCCATGACCCGGCCGGTTTTCGCGGGGTCCGCCCTGAAGCGGCTCAGCTGCCAGTCCGCCACAGCCTCCCAGAGGAAGCCGGCGAGGGCGACGGCGAGGCCCGCCAGCTCCACCGCGCCGAGGCCACGGGGGGATGCCAGGGCGCCCAGGATCACCAGGCTCGCCAGCCAGGCCAGCACACCCTGGAGGGCGAACACCATGAACAGGCTCTTCCACCAGAACCCAGGGGAGTGGCGCCGGCGCATGGCCTGGTAGCGGCGATCCTCCCCGTGGCCGAGATTGCGGCGGGCGAGGTGGATGTGGAGCCGCAAGCCCCAGGCCATCACCAGCCCCAGCACCAGCCACTGCAGGGCGCCCGCGTGCCGGGGATCGAACCAGATCCAGGCGGCGAGCACGAACATCAGCGGCCACACCAGGTCCACCAAACTGGCGTCGCGGCGCACCAGGCTCAGCAGCCACAGGGCGGCGAGCAGGCACAGGTTGGCGGCGAGGGGAACCCACCATTCACCGATCACTGGCCACCTCCAGCGCCCCGCCCCGGGTGGCCCCAGCCTGAAGGCCCCCTTGCCAGGCCTGCGCCGCCCGCAGCAGGAGCGGCGTCACCACCAGCCAGCCGGCGCCGATCACCCCAAGGCTCAGCACCCTGTCGACCAGAACGATGGCGCCCAGCTGCTCACCGGCGACAAAGGCGAGGGGCCCGCCAACACCCCCGAACACCGCCGCCAGCACCGGCTTACCCTGCATCCAGGCCAGGGAGTAATCCAGGGTGGAGGCAAAGTTCATCCACAGCGCCGCCATCCACAGGGGCGCCATCACCGCCCCATAACCCGGGTATTGGACAAGCCCCGCGCCAAATACCAGGGACTCCCATAGCCAGCCGAGCAACCCCACCAGCAGCAGGAAGGCGCCCTCGAGCCAGGGATCGGCGGCGAGCCAGAGGTGAACCACCAGCAGGGCCAGCGCCCCGGCGGCACCCCACCAGGGATAGCCAGCCGCCGCCCCCAGCACCACCGCGAACCAGCCCACCTGGAACTGGATGAAATTCCAGAGGTTATTCACGGCCACCTCCCCTCGCCCCCGGCTTCTCGAACAGGTAGTGGCCGACAAACCACTCGTTGCCGCCATTCATGCGGAACAGCTCGGCGCAGGCCAGGTAAAAAAGCCGCCAGCGGGTCACCCACAGGGGCGCCTCGGCGCCGTGGTGCCCGGCGAGCACCGCCAGCACCGCGTCCTCACTGGCGTCCTGCCTTGCAAGCCAAGCCTCCAGGGTACGGGCGTAGTGGATGCCGTTCCAGGCCCACTGATCGAGCAGCGTCAAATGCTGCTGGAAGTGAAGGGGCAGGTCGGCGCTCGGCATCATGCCGCCGCGAAAGAAGTAGCGGGTCATCCAGTCGGATTCGCTCTCCTCCTCGAAAAAATAGGGGCTGTCCCGGTGGCAGAAGACATGCATTAAAAAGCGCCCGCCGTCGTCGAGCCAGTCCGCGACCCGGGCAAACAGTGTCCGCCAGTTGCGCATGTGCTCGAACATCTCCACCGAGACGATGCGGTCGAAGCGGCCCTGTGGTTCAAAGCCGTTCATGTCGGCGGTGATCACCCGCAGGTTGGCAAGGCCGAGGGCCGTCGCCCGGGCCTCGATAAAGGCCCGCTGGGAATGGGAGTTGGACACCGCGGTGATGGCCGCGCCCGGGTAGCGCTCCGCCATCCACAGGGACAGGGAGCCCCAGCCGCAGCCGAGTTCCAGGATGCGCTGGCCGTCGGCGAGGCCGGCCCGCTGGCAGGTGATGGCGAGGGCCGCCTGCTCGGCGTCCTCGAGGGTGGCAACGCCCTCCCCCCAATGGCAGCTGCTGTACTTGCGGCGCGGGCCCAGTACCAGGCTGTAGTAGTCGCTCGGCACCTCGTAGTGCTGCTCGTTGGCGGCATCGGTCATCACCGCCAGGGGCGAGGCATCCATGCGGGCGATGAACCCGCGCCTGTAGTCGGCGAGGGCCTCCCGGTCCTCCCTGGGGAGGGAGGCAAGCCGCTCCCGCAGCAGGCGGCGAATGCCGGCGCGCACCAGGGAGTCGGGCACCCGGCCCGCCTCGGTGAGATGGATCAGCCTTGCGGTGACGTTCATGCGGCCTCCCCGTCGTGGAGGTAGCGGTGGATCTCCTCGACCCCCGCCACCAGATCGGCCCCCACCGGGCGGGCACCGACACCGGCGATGGCGCCGCTGGTGTTGATCACTCCCGCCCCACCCACGAACACCGGGCAGCGCACCGCACCCAGCATCTGGCGCAGGTCCCGCTCGATCAACTGCCAGCCCGGCTCCAGGGTCGTGGAAATCACCACCGCGGCGGCGCGGGTCTTGTCCACCACCTTGGCGATTTCCACCAACGGCATGTCGGCGCCCAGCAGCACCAGGTCAAACCCCCGGCTGCGGGCCACCAGGGCGAACAGCAGCAGGCCGTATTCGTGGCGGTCCCCCGGCATGCAGGCGGCGACGATGCGCCGGCCGCTGAGGGCCGGGGTGCCGTGGTGCCAGCGGGAGCCCAGCTTGTTGCGGATGTAGAGGCTGAAGAAGTGCTCCTCGGCGACACCGTGGAGGCCCTCTTCCCAGTTCTTGCCCACCATGCGCAGCAGGGGAATGATCAGCTGCTCGGTCACCAGACTCATGGGAAAGGTGGCGAGGGCGTCGTTGTACAACTGGTCGAGGCGCAGCTCGTCGAAGTCGTTGATGGCCTCCAGCATCCGCCCGCGGATGCGCTCCCAGTTGTCCTCGGCGGGCACCAGCGCAGGCTCCTGCTGCTCCAGCTTGAGCAGATCCCCCACCCGGCTGACCGGGATGCCGGAATCCAGCAAGGCCGTGACCCGCCGGATCAGGCCGATGTGCTCGACACTGAACAGGCGATGGCCCTTGGCGGTGCGGTGGGGTTTCAGGAACCCGTAGCGGCGCTCCCAGGCCCGCAACGTCACCGTGGGCACGCCGGTGGCATCCGCCACCACGCTGATGGGAAACAACTCCTGGCGATCATCGACTTCCGCCATCAGGGGTTTGGTTTTCATGGCTGGGCATACCTATACATATTTGTATAGGTATATGTACACCTTTATGGGGATAATGCAAGCCTTTTCCGACGGCATGGGAAAGGCAGCCAAGGGGAGGCAGACGGGGTCGATGCCGGCACCAGGCCCTGAAGGGACTCAGAATGCCTGGAGAGCAGGCCAGGGGGCCGCCAATGGCGCGCTCTGTGCGAGGACGGAGTCGCGCAAAAGTGGCTGTTACCGGCAGACAGGGCTTTTTGACAGCGCCGCCATCGGCGACGGCACAAACCTTTGGCCGTTACTGGCGCGTGTGCTGCAACCTGGGGCGGGGTCGACGATGGTGCGGTGGCTTCTTTTCCCCCGGGGTGCCAATGACCCCAGCGGCGGCCAACCCAAGCAGACGGCGGAATGTTGGGCACTCCATGTGACTTGGCGCGGAGCAGACAGCGGCATGGCGAAGACCATCACGCATTGCGCTCAACTGTCGAATGGCACTGTCGAGCTCCTTCGCCTTGTCCGCGAGCAATTGACGATCAATCTGGGGACCGCCGTCAGAGCCTACCATGCGGCCGATTTCGTCCAGTGAAAAGCCCGCCGAACGGCCTAACGCAATCAGCGCCAACCGCTCCAACACATTGGCGCCGAACACTCGGCGCAGTCCCCGCCTGCCAACGGAAGTGATTAACCCCTTTTCCTCGTAGTAGCGAAGCGTCGAGGCCGGAACGCCCGACCTTTTAGCGACTTCACTGATATCCACAACCACCCCCTTGACCTCAAGTCGACTTGAAGTTTTAAGCTAGCATCACGGCCACTTCAAGACAAACACAGGAGAGCAACATGAACAGTCTGCTATTCACCTTATTGATCGGCGTTGGCGCCACGGCGGTGATGGATCTGTGGAGCCTCGCCCGCAAACCACTGCTGGGTATCGCACCCCCAGACTATGCGCTGGTCGGACGCTGGATCGCCCACATGACTCAGGGGCGCTTCCGCCATGACTCCATCGCGGCATCTGCCCCTGTGGGTGGCGAACGCACCATAGGCTGGACCGCCCACTACCTCACAGGTATCGTATTCGCAGCACTGTTGATCGCTACCTGGGGGCCTGCATGGATTCAGCAGCCGACACTGGGGCCCGCGCTCGCCGTGGGCATCGGCACAGTGGCGGCACCGTTCCTCGTGATGCAACCGGGAATGGGCGCGGGCATTGCCGCCTCGAGAACACCGCGCCCAACTTCTGCTCGACTGCAGAGCCTGATTACCCATGGGATTTTTGGTCTTGGACTCTATGCCGCGGCCGAAGGGGTAAATCTGGTTTTTTCACTATGAAATGCGGCCCGACCAACAGCCATTTTTTATGTGCACTAACCCTACTCAGGAGCATCAAATGCGCATTCCCGCCCGCTTTGCCCCAATCCTTTTCAGCGCCCTACTCTCGGCGATCATGGTCTGCATCCTGTCGGCCTTTGTTCTCGCGACCTCGCAAGGCGTGCAGGCCGGATTTGCTGCCCAGTGGCTCAAAAGCTGTATGACGACATGGCCGGTCGCCTTTCCAACGGTCGCCGTGGTGGCTCCCTGGGTACGACGTTTTGTCGGACGGGTCACCGCATAAACCATGGGCAGGTGGCAGCACCTCTCTTCCATGCAGTGCGACTGGGACGAGGGATCGAAGGCGACCTTGCGCGGCAAAGACGGCGCGAATGGAACATAGGGCGTGATAGATTCAGACAGTGTCACTGACTGGGCAGTCAACTGATTTATCGATTTTTCCCATACGCCAAGCACACCAGGGAAGCAAAGCGGTAAAACTTCTGGCCTTCTTGGCGTGCTTGCCGCCCTGGCAAGAGGAATACGTTGAACTATGCCGCGGAGCTGAAGATAACCCCAGAGCTGAAATCGCAAATGGTCGTATGACAGTACCGCAGTGATTAAACCAACCGCCCCCACAAATCATACTCATCCGCATCCTCCACCACCGCCCGGACGATATCCCCGGGCTTGAGGTGAATCTGGTCATCGAGAAAAATCTGCCCGTCGATCTCCGGCGCGTCCGCGGTGGTGCGGCCAACCGCACCCTCTTCCACCACTTCGTCGATGATCACCTCCACGGTTTTGCCGATCCTGGCTTCGAGGCGGGCGGTGCTGATGGCCTGCTGGGCTTCCATGAATCTTTCCCAGCGCTCCTGCTTTACTTCTTCCGGCACGGCCCCTGCCAGTTCATTGGCGGGGGCGCCCTCAACTGCTTCGTATTTGAAGCAGCCGACCCGGTCGAGCTGGGCTTCCTGCAACCAGTCCAACAGGTACTGGAAATGGGCCTCGGTTTCGCCGGGGAAGCCGGTGATAAAGGTACTGCGGATGGTCATGTCCGGGCAGATGTCCCGCCACTGCTTGATGCGGTTGAGGACTTTTTCCTCGTTGGCAGGACGCTTCATGGCACGCAGCACATCCGGGTGGGCATGCTGGAAGGGGATATCCAGATAGGGCAGGATCTTGCCCTCCGCCATCAGTGGCAGGATGTTGTCCACATGGGGGTAGGGGTAGACGTAGTGCAGGCGCACCCATACGCCCAATTCACCCAGCGCCTCGCACAGTTGCTGCATATGGGTTTTGATGGGGCGGCCATTCCAGAAGCCGGTACGGAATTTGGTGTCGATGCCGTAGGCGCTGGTGTCCTGGGAGATCACCAATAGCTCCTTGGTGCCCGCTTTCACCAGCCGTTCGGCTTCATCCATCACCTCGCCGATGGGGCGGCTGACCAGATCGCCGCGAATGCTGGGGATGATGCAGAAGCTGCACCTGTGGTTGCAGCCTTCGGAAATCTTCAGGTAGGAGTAGTGGCGCGGGGTGAGCTTGACGTCGCTCGCGGGTACCAGATCGGTATAGGGGTTGTGGATCCGTTCCTGGGGCGCCCATTGGTGCACGGCGCTCACCACCGCCTCGTACTGGTGGGCGCCGGACACCGCCAGCACCCCGGGGTGGGCCTCGCGGATGCGAGCCTCCTCGCTGCCCATGCAGCCGGTGACGATCACCTTGCCGTTCTCGGCCATGGCCTCGCCGATGGCGTCGAGGGACTCCTGTTTGGCGGAGTCGAGGAAACCGCAGGTGTTGACCACCACCACGTCGGCATCCTCGTAGCTCGGCACCAGGTCGTAACCGTCGAGGCGCAACTGGGTGAGGATGCGCTCGGAGTCCACCAGGGCCTTGGGGCAACCGAGGGAGATGAAACCGACTTTCTTGGCGGGGCTATTGGCTGTGGTCATGGCGTGGTCTGCAAAACGGGGCGGTGGGCGGGAAGGCCGGCATTTTACCCCCGATTGGTCGCCGCGCCTAACAGGGGGGATGGGGCACGGATCGGCTCCCGGGGTTTCCCCGCCGGTCGCCGGCGGGGATCGGCGGTATCGAGGTGATTGATTTTTTTGATTTTCCCGGGTGTAGAATGCGGCGATAACACCCGCGTACAAGGATTTGGCACCATGGACCCGTTCGTCCCGGAACCGGAAGAGAGAGAAGCCCATCAACAGACCCTGCCCGGCAAGCCCCGGGGGCGCAACGGCGGGGAGCGCCCGGGGCCGCTCGCGGCGGCGTCCCTCCCCGGTGACTGGCGACAATGGGCGTTGCGCTTTGGCCCGGCCGCGCTGTTGCTGGCGCTGGTGCTGGTTCAGTACGGCATCCAGGCCAGCAGTATCCGCACCCTCGAATCGAAACTCGCGAGCCTCGACGCCCCCGCTGCTTCCCGCCCCGCCCCCAGCGCGAGCAGCCCCGCCAGGGGCGATCTCGAAGCCGCCCTCGACGAGCAGGCCGACCTGATCAGGACCCTGGAACAGCGCATCGCCACCCAGATCATTGACCTCGACAGCCTGCGGGAAACCACCTCGGCGCGGCTGTCGTCCCTCGGCGCCGCCCCCATCGACAAGGACGCCGCCGCCCTCGCCAAGGCCAGCGACGTGGAGGCCCTGAAGGGCGACATCGCCAGGCTCCGCGGGCAGCTGGCCGCCACCGAGAAGGCCCTGGCGGCCAACCAGGCCGGCGCCAGCAAGGCCCTCGACACCGCGGTGGCGGGCATCAAGACCGCCCTCGGCGCCACCGACAAGCGCATCGACAGCCTCGCCACGACCCAGGAATCCGCCCTGAAGCAGCAGCAATCCCGGCTCGACGACCGGATCGCCCAGCTCGCCGCGCGGCTCGACCAAACCAGCCCGCAACTCGCCGGCCTCGAAAAATCCCTGGCGGACGGCCGGGAGGCCCAGCGGCTGGCCCTCGCCAGCGCTACCAAGGAGCAGCAGGCCGCCCTCGAGGCGCAACGAAGCGCCCTCATGAAGGCGCTGGACAGCGCCATCGCCAAGGAGGTGAAGCCGACCATTGCCAGCCTGGAAGAGCGCGTCGTCGCCGTCGACAAGGCCCGCGAGGCCGACAGCGCCGCCCTGGACACCCGCCTCGCCGGGGTGGACAAGATGGTTGCCGAACGCCTTGCCAAGGAGCGGGAAGCCCTCGACGGCACCCTCGCCGCACTCCAGAGGGATCTCGCCGCCACGGGTCGCCGCCTCGAGGGTATCGACAAGAGCGTCGCGGCCCTCGAAACCACCCTGGCGACACAGGGCAAGGACATCGACGCCCTCGCCGCCGCCAGCAAGCGCCAGGGCGGGGAACTCGCCGCCCTGGATGGCGGCCTTGACGAGGTGCGTGCCACCCTGGCCGCGAGCGAGGCGAATGCCGCAGCGCTGGTGGACAGCGCCGAGCTCACCGCCTTCCTCGGCGCCGTGGGACGGCAGATGACCCAGCTGGAGCGCAAGATCGACGCCACCGCGACCCTGATCGCCGAGCAGGAGTCGCGCATGGCGGATTGGCGGAACGAGGTGGACAACCGCACCGTGGGACTGGTGAAGGCCAGCGCCACCGGCGGCGACGGTGTCAAACCCCTGGAGCGCCAGCTGGCGGAGCAGCGGGCGGCCATCGACCGCCTCGAAACCCGCAACCAACGCCTGGAGGACGGCCTCGCCGCCACCACCGGCGCCCTCGAAACCCTGCGGGCGAGCCGGGCGGAGCCGGCGGTGGCGAAGGGAGCGGATCTCGCCCCCCTCGAAAAACAGCTCGCCAGCCAGCTTGCGACCCTGGAGGCGCTGCGGGCGGACAACAGCGCCCTCGCCAAGGATCTGGCGGATACCAATGCCGTGCTGGCCAGCCTGCGGCAGCGGGTGGAGCAGGCGCGCCCCGCCACCTCCGCCGGCAACGGGGCCAGCGCCGCGCAGTTCGCCAGCGCCGACGGCGCGCGGCTCGATCAGTTGAGCGCCAGGCTCGACGGGGTGGGTTCGCGGCTCAGCCGCCAGGAGGCGACCCTGGCGGAGTGGCGCCAGACGGTGGAACGCCGCATCGCCGCCGCCGAACAACAGGCGACCCGCGGGGACGACGGCGAGAAAAATGCCACCCCGGCGGAACTGGATACCATTTGGGAGACCCTGGCGCTGCTCCAGAAGCAGCACCCGTTCGTGGATTTCCCGGCGCGCTAGCCCGCGCCGCCGTTGCGCAGCGCCTTCTGGGCCTCCAGGTAGCGCGCCATGGGGCCGACATCCTCGTAGATGTTGGCCCCCTCCTCCACCCGAATCACCCGCTCGCCGGCCACGTAGGGCATCTTTTCCTCCAGTTCCAGCAACGCCTGGTGCAGCAGGCTGGCGGTGATCTCCTCCACCGGCAGCGAGTACATCGCGGACAGCGCCCGCAGTTTCACGTCATCGTTCTCGAACAGGCTGATTTCCCGCTTCACCTGGGCGGCCTTCTTGAGGGCTGCCATTTCCCATTGATCGAGCAGGGCGGCGAACGTGCTGATTGTCATGAACCACTCCTTCGTTGTGCGGTGGCGGCGCTCCGTTTTGCCAACGGCCTGACGCCGCCCTCTCGTTTAGCGTAGACGATATTGGAGGCGCCGGGCTAGGCACTGGCGGCGCGGAAGGCGTCGATGGCCAGCTGCCGGGAGAGACTGACATCGACGACAGGCGCGGGATAGGTGGCTGGCCTGTGCCTGGCCAGCAGCGCCGGCTTGTGGAGCACCCGGGCGGGCAGGCCCCGCAACTCGGGGACGAAGCGCTGGATGTAGGCTCCCTCCGGGTCGAAGCGCTCGGCCTGGGAGAAGGAATTGAAAATGCGGAAATAAGGCGCGGCGTCGGTGCCGGTGGACGCGCTCCACTGCCAGCCGCCGTTGTTGGCGGGGAAATCCCCATCCACCAGGTGCTCCATGAAAAACCGCTCACCAAGGCGCCAGTCGATCAGGAGGTTCTTGGCGAGGAACATGGCGGTCACCATCCGCACCCGGTTGTGCATCCAGCCGGTTTCCCGCAACTGGCGCATGCCGGCATCCACCAGGGGCACGCCGGTGCGGCCCTGGCACCAGGCCTCGAACTGGACGGGATCATCCCGCCAGGGGACGCGGTCGGTGCCGGGCAGGAACGGCTTGCCCATGCACACCCGGGGATGGGCCGCGACGATGTGCTGATAGAAGTCCCGCCACACCAGTTCGCTGATCCAGGTATCCGCCCCGTCCGCGGCGGCGCCGTCCCCGGCTTTGACCTGGAGCGCCGCCCGCAGGCACTCCTGGGGTGAAATCGCACCCACGGCGAGATAGGGGGACAGGGCCGAGGTGCCCTCCAGGGCGGGCAGATCCCGCTGGCGCTGGTAGTGGGCGAGGCCGTCGCGGCAGAACTGGTCGAGACGCCGCCGCGCCTCCCGCTCCCCGGCGGGCCAGAGGGTCGCCGGCAGCGCACTGGCAAAGCCCGGCAACGCGCCGGGTATATCGCCCCGGCCGGTCCACGCCATGCACCCCGGCGACTGCCTGCGGGGGGCGGGCAGCAGGTCCGGTGCCCCCTGGTCGAGGAGGTTGAGCCAGGCCCGCTTGAAGGGGGTGAACACCTGGTAGCCGCCGCCGTCGGCCTTCACCACCGTACCCGGGGGCGCCAGGGCGCGGTCGTGGTAGCGGTGGCAGGCGATGCCCGAGGCGCCGAGACGGGCCGCCACCGCCCCGTCGCGGCGGGCTTCGTCGAGGGGGTATTCGTCATTCCAGTGGATCGCCCGGGCGCCGAGACGCCGGCACAGGGACGCGAGGGCATCGGGCACGGCGGCGAAGGTGTCGCCGCCGATCACCCACAGGGGGATGTTGAGCCGCGCCAGCTCGCCCTCCAGGGCCCGGAGACTGCGCAACAGGAAATCCGCCCGGCAGGGCGCCATGGGGTGGGTGCGCCACTGGTCGGGGCAGAGCACGAACACCGCCGCCACCGGGCCGTGCTGGGCGCCGTGCCACAGGGCGGGATTGTCCCGCACCCGCAGGTCATTGCGAAACCATACCAGGTCGAGGCGGGGCTCCCCGGCCATCAGCCCTGGTCCCCATCGCCCGGGGCGAGGCCGTGGCCCGGGTAGATCAACCGGTCGGTGGCAAAACCGAGGGCCGCGGCCCTTGCCACCAGGCGTTCCACCAGGGCCGGGTCGAGGCTCGGGGTCCGGGCCAGCAGCCACAGGTAGTCCCGGTCTGGCCCCGCCACCAGGGCGTACTGGTAGCCTTCCCGGTCCAGCTCGATGATCACATAGGCGCCGTAAAACGGCCCAAAGAAGGAGACCTTGATGTGCCCGACGTCCTCCCCCGCGACAAAGGCGGCACGGCCCACCGCCTCCCGCCACTCGCCCTTCTCCGGTGAGTAGCCGCGGTTGACCACCTGGACGCCGCCATCATCCCGGCGGCTGTAGCGGGCGCTGACGTCCACCAGGCCCCGCTCAAAGGAATGGTCCAGGCGGGCGATTTCGTACCAGGTGCCGAGATAGCGGTCGAGCTCGAAGCCCCGGACAGGCTCGACGCCCTCCGGCGCGCCGGTACAGGCGCCGAGCAGCAGGGCGACGGCGAGCAGGGAGATGCGGGCAAGGGAAGTGACAGGGCGCAAGGCGTTGACCTCGGGGGAGAAAGGGGTGACGCCCCGGGCCGGCGGCCCGGGGCCTTAGATCACTCCGCCGAAAAGGTGAAGGCGCAGAGTTTGTTGCCGTCCGGATCGCGCACATAGGCGCCGTAGGCGGTGGGGCCGGCCTGGGCGCGGGGGCCGGGGGCGCCTTCGCAACGGCCGCCATTGGCCAGGGCCTGGGCGTGGAAGGCATCCACGGCGGCGCGGTTGGCGGCGCGAAAACCGATGGTGCCGCCATTGGCGTGGGTGGCGGGCTCACCGTTGACGGGCTTGGTGATCATGAATTCGGGCACGTCCTTGCCGTACATGGACGCGGTGGGGCTCCACTCGGGGAAGCGCTTGACGCCGAGGGCGCCCAGGGCCGCGTCGTAGAAGGCCCGGGCGCTGTCGATATCATTGGCGCCCACGACGATGTGATTGAAGATGGTCATGCTCGGTACTCCTGTCCGTTGATCTTATGGGTTGGATAAAGGATTGGGGTGCGGGGGATCGCCGAGGGGCCGGGATGGGATCCCCTCAGGATTTTCTCGCCGCCAGTGCCGCCAGCTGCTCCGGGGTGGCCTCGGCCTGGAAGCGTTCCTTCCACTCGCCGTAGGGCATCCCGTAGATGATCTCCCGGGCCGCCTCGTAGTCGAGGGTTTCGCCCCGCTCCGCGGCGGCGGCCACATACCACTTGGCGAGGCAGTTGCGGCAGAAGTCGGCGAGGATCATCAGGTCGATGTTCTGCACCTCCTTGTGGTCGTCGAGGTGCTTGAGCAGGCGACGGAACACCGCCGCCTCGATATCGGTGCGTGTATCGCTGGTCATCATTTCACCTCCTCGCCGCGGGCCTGCTTGTCGGCGTGGTAGGAGGACCGCACCAGGGGGCCCGAGGCCACGTGCTTGAAGCCGATGGAATAGGCGTAGTCGGCGTACTCGGCGAATTCGTCCGGGTGGACGAAGCGGTCCACCGCCAGGTGGTTGCGGGACGGCTGCAGGTACTGGCCGATGGTGAGCATCTCCACATCGTGGGCGCGCAGGTCGTCGAGCACCGCGAGCAGTTCCTCGCGGGTTTCACCGAGGCCCACCATCAGGCCGGACTTGGTGGGCACGGCGGGATTGCGGGCCTTGTAGTCCTTCATGAGCTTGAGGGACCAGGCGTAGTTGGCCCCCGGGCGCACCTCCCGGTAGAGGCGCGGCACGGTTTCGAGGTTGTGGTTGAACACGTCCGGCGGCGTGGCGCTGAGGGCGTCGAGGGCAGGTTCCATGCGGCCGCGAAAGTCCGGCACCAGAACCTCGATCTGCAATTGCGGCGACAGGGCACGGGCCTCGCGGATGCACTCGGCGAAGTGGCCGGCACCGCCGTCCCGCAGGTCGTCCCGGTCCACCGAGGTGATCACCACGTACCTGAGGCCCATCTCGGCGATCGCTTCCGCCAGGTTGCGGGGCTCGGCGCCGTCGAGGGGCAGCGGCTTGCCGTGGCCCACGTCGCAGAACGGGCAGCGCCGGGTGCAGATCTCCCCCATGATCATGAAGGTGGCGGTGCCGCCGCCAAAACATTCGCCGAGGTTGGGGCAGGAGGCCTCCTCGCACACCGTGGCCAGCTTGTGGGAGCGGAGAATGCCCTTGATGCGGTCCACCTCGGGGGAGAGGTTGATGCGGACCCGCAGCCAGTCGGGCTTGCGCGCCACCGTTTCAGTGGGGATCACCTTGACGGGGATGCGCTCCACCTTGTCGGCGCTGCGCAGCTTTTCACCGGCCTCGATGCGGCGGGTACGCTTGACGGGGGTGATGTCGATACTACTCATGGGCGGGCTCCGCCAGGATGGCGAGGGGATTGTCGAGGGGGCGGTGATCGCGGTAGCCGAGGGCGGCCACCAGTCGGTCGAGCAATATCGCTTCCACCGCCGCCATGGCGGGCGCGGGGGTTGCGAGATCGCTGATCCGTGTCATTTCGAGCCCCTGGTATCCACAGGGGTTGATGCGCCGGAAGGGGGCGAGGTCCATGTCCACGTTGAGGGACAGGCCGTGGTAGCTGCAGCCCCGGCGGATGCGGATGCCGAGGGAGGCGATCTTGGCCTCGCCCTGGCCCTTGCGGACGTACACCCCGGGGGCATCCGGCTTGGGATAGGCCTCGATGTGGCAGGCCGCGAGGGTGGCGACGATGGCGTTCTCGATGGCGCTCACCAGCTCCCGCACGCCGATATCCCGGCGGCGGATGTCGAGCATGGGGTAGCCGACGATCTGCCCAGGGCCGTGGTAGGTCACCTGGCCGCCGCGATCCACCTGCACCACGGGGATATCCCCCGGCATCAGCAGGTGCTCCTCCTTGCCGGCCTGGCCCTGGGTGAATACCGGGTCGTGCTCCACCAGCCAGAATTCGTCGGGGGTGCTGCCGTCGCGGGCCTCGGTGAAGGCCTTCATGGCAGCGAACACCGGCCCGTAGGGCTGGCGACCGAGGTGCCTGACCCGCAGGCAATCGAGGTCGGCCATTCAGAGCACCATCTGCACGTGCCGGGACAGCTTGAGGTCGGCGAAGATCGCCTCCAACTGGGCGACACCGGTGGCGGTGATGGTCACGGTGATGGACTGAAAGCGGCCGTTGCGGCTGTCCCGCACGGTGATGGTGGCGCGGTCGAAGCCCGGGGCATGGCGCTCCATGACCTCGTGGACATGCTCCTGGAAGGCTGCGCAGGCCTCCCCCATCACCTTGATGGGGTAGTCGCAGGGGAATTCGATCCTCGGGGCTTCGGGTTCAGTCATTGCGGTGTCGCGACCTCGGGTCAGGCAAAGAGGTTGATGAAAAACAGCATGATGGCATCCCACAGGCGGCTGAAGAGGCCCGCCTCCGGCACCGCCTCGGCGGCCACCAGGGGGATTTCCTTGAGCAGTTTATCCTCGAACTTGACCCGCGCGGTGCCGAGCTGCTGCCCCTTTTCGATGGGGGCCTTGAGCACCGGTTCAAGTTCGATTTCGGTGGTCAGCGACTCCTTCGAGCCGCGGGGGATGGTGGCGTGGACATCCTCCGGGGCCGCCAGGTTCAGGTAATCGGCCTCGCCGTACCAGACCCGGTTGCCCTCCGACAGCACCTGGCCGGCGGTGAGGATGCGGGTGGTCTCGTAGTAGCGGAAACCGTAGGCGAGCAGGGTCTGGGCCTCCCGGGCGCGGGTCTCCTCGCCGCTGGTGCCCATCACCACGGCGATCAGGCGCATGCCGTCCCGCACCGCCGAGGCCACCAGGCAGTAGCCCGCCTCCTGGGTGTGGCCGGTCTTGATGCCGTCGACGCTGCCGTCCCGCCACAGCAGGCGGTTGCGGTTGGCCTGGCGGTGGTTGTCGTATTCGAAATACTTCTCGGAGTAGATGGCGTAGTGCTCCGGGTAGTCGCGGATCAGCGCCTGACCGAGCAACGCCATGTCCCGGGCGGAGCTGTAGTGATCCGGGTCCGGCAGGCCGGTGGAGTTCATGAAGTGGGTGTTCTTGAGGCCGAGCTGCTCGGCCACCTGGTTCATGATGTCGGCGAAGGCGGTCTCGGAGCCGGCGATATGCTCGGCGAGCACGATGGAGGCATCGTTGCCGGACTGGATGATCACCCCCCGCATCAGGTCGATGACCTTGGCCTGGCTCTTGGGCAGCAGGGACATCACCGAGCTGCCACTGGCCCAGCCACCGGTGCGCCAGGCGTACTCGCTCACCAGCGCGACGTCGTCCTCCTTGAGGCGACCGTCGTGGATTTCCCGGGAAACCACATAGCTGGTCATCATCTTGGTGAGGCTGGCGGGGGGCAGGCGCTCGTCGGCATTGTGCTCCACCAGCACCTTGCCGGTGTCGGCGTCCATCAGGATCCAGGCCTTGGCGGCGATTTCCGGCGGCGCCGGGATCAGCAGCTCGGCGCGGGCGGCGAGGGCCAGCGCCAGGGAAAACAAAACCAGTCCTGTCTGTGTCAGCTTTTTCAACATGCCTTTTCGTCCTGCTGGGGTTGGAGTGCTAAGGGGGGTGTGGCCTTGGGCGGGCAAAATTCTAGCACGGGACGGCGAGGGGACCAGCGCTGCCGGCGCCCCGGCTCAGTCCCTGACAACGAAAGACGCCAGATTCTCCGTGCGCAGCAACAGCGAGCGCACATCGGCGAGGGCGTTCTGGTCGGCAATCGGGCCCACCAGCACCTTGAAGAGGGTCTTGCCGGCGCTTTGCCCCTCCCGCACCACCACCGGGTAGCCGGTGCTCCGGGACAGCCGCTGGCGCTTGGCCTCGGCGGTGTCGCGGCTGGCAAAGGCGCCGGCCTGAAGGAAGGTTCGCCCCGGCAGCGGGGCGCCGGTCAGCGGCCCCTGCAGGGCCATGCGCGGCGCCTCGACGCTGTTGCGCTGGAACTTCACCGGGTCGATGGCCACTACCTCCACCTGGGACGTGCCGTGCTCGTGGTAGCCGAGCTTCTTGGCGGCCACGTAGGACAGGTCGATGATGCGGCTGGAGTGGAACGGCCCCCGGTCGTTGATGCGCACGATCACCCGGCGGCCGTTCTTGAGGTTGGTGACCTGAACGTAGGAGGGGATCGGCAGGGTCTTGTGGGCGGCGGTCATGGCGTACATGTCGTAGGTTTCGCCGTTGGAGGTCTTGCGCCCGTGGAACTTGGTGCCGTACCAGGAAGCGCCCCCCTGCTCCCGGTAGCCGCTCGCCGAGGGCAGCACGTGGTAGGTGCGGCCGAACACCACGTAGGGGCTCTTGTTGCCCGCCGCGGTGATGGGTTCGAGTTTCGGGATCGCATCGGGGATCAGACTGACGTCGATGTCCCGGGTCGGCGCGCCGTCCTTGATGGTGGGGCTGCTGCAGGAGGCGAGCAGCACCGCCAGCAGGGCGGTGAGGTAGGGTTTAGCTCGCTTCACGTCCCATACGCTCCCGGATCAGTTCGCTCAGCTGATACACGGCCATGGCATAGCGGTAGCTGTGGTTGTAGCGGGTGATCACATAGAAATTGTCGAAGCCGAGCCAGAATTCCTCGCCGTTCTCCAGTTCGAGGCGCAGCGGCACGGCGGCCACATCGGCGTCGAGGCCGCCCGCGGCGGGGGCAAAGCCCCGCTGGCGGAGATCGTCGAGGGTGGCATCGGGGACTTTCAGCTCGTTCAAGCCGGCCTCGGTGTAGCCGGCGCGGGCGGTGGCGCGGATGGCCACTGGCTGGTTGCTGCGCCAGCCGTGGCGCACGAAATAGTTGGCCACGCTGCCGATGGCATCGCTGGTGTTGTTCCAGATGTCGATCTTCCGGTCGCCATCGAAATCCACGGCGTAGTTGCGGTAGCTGCTCGGCATGAACTGACCATAGCCCATGGCGCCGGCGTAGGAGCCCTTGAGGGACAGGGGATCCTTGCCCTGCTCCCGGGTCAGCAGCAGGAAGTTTTCCAGCTCCTTGGTGAAGAAGGGACTGCGCTTGGGATAGTCGAAAGCCAGGGTGGCGAGGGCATCCATCACCCGGTAGCTGCCGGTGATGCGGCCGTAGGAGGTCTCGACGCCGATGATGGCAACGATGATCGCAGGATCCACGCCGTATTCCCGCTGGGCGCGGGCGAGGTCGTCGGCGTTGTGGCGCCAGAACTCCACGCCCTGGCTGATGCGCTGCTCCTGGATGAAGATCTTGCGGTACTCATGCCAGGGCTTGACCCGCTCCGCCGGGCGCTCCATGGCGTCGATGATGGACTGTTTCTTTTCCACCTTGGCGAACAGGTCCAGCAGCGCCTCGCGGTCGAAGTCGTGGTCGGCCACCATACGCTCCACCAGCTGGCGGGCCTGGGGATGCTCCTGGTAGCTTTCGTCGGCCAGACAACCCGACGACACACTGGCCGCCAGACAGACCAACGACATCAAAAAGCCCTTGCGCATAACTCGACCAAACCCCTCAAAATCGTTTCTTTTCAGTGCCGACGGCCATCAGCATACCAAATCCCAGCATCAAGGTCACAACGGAGGTCCCCCCGTAGCTGACCAGGGGCAGGGGCACCCCCACCACCGGCAGGATGCCGGACACCATCCCCATGTTGACGAATACATAGACAAAAAAGGTGAGGGTGAGGCTCCCCGCCAGCAGTCGCCCGAACATCGACTGGGCATTGAGGGCAATGATCAGGCCCCGGCTGATGATCAACAGATAGATGGACAGCAGCACCACCACCCCCAAAAGACCAAACTCCTCCCCCAGCACGGCGATGATGAAGTCGGTGTGGCTCTCCGGGAGAAAGTCGAGCTGGGACTGGGTGCCCTGCATCCAGCCCTTGCCGTCGAGGCCGCCGGAACCGATGGCGGTGGTGGACTGGATGATGTTCCACCCCGCCCCCAGCTTGTCCGCCTGGGGGTCGAGCAGGGTCAGCACCCGCTGGCGCTGGTAGTCGTGCATCAGGAACAGCCAGAAGAAGGGCGCGATTGCCAATGCCGCGAGAATGGCCCCGAAGATATAGCGCTTGCGGATGCCCGCCAGGAACACCACGAACAGGCCGGCGGTGAGGATCAACAACGCCGTGCCGAGGTCGGGCTGGATACCCACCAGACCCGCCGGCACCAGCAACACCGCGAGGGCCAGCGCCAGGTGCTTGAAGGAGGGGGGCAGATGCTGCCGGCCGAGGAAGCTGGCGAGCATCAACGGGCAGGCGATCTTGAGGATCTCCGAGGGCTGGAAGCGGATGAAGCCGAGGTCGAGCCAGCGCTGGGCGCCCTTGGCCCCCACACCCACCAGCACCACCGCGATCAACAGCAGGATGCCGGCCCCGTAGGGCAGCACCGCCCAGCGCTGCATGAAACGGGGCGGCACCTGGGCGGCGACCACCATCACCACCAGGCCGAGCCCCATGAAGATGGCCTGGCGGGTGACGTAGTGGCTATCCTGCCCCCCGGCGCTGTAGAGCACGAACAGCCCGAGCCCGCAGGTGATCAGCACCAGCAGCAACAGGGGCAGATCGAGGTGGATCCGCTGCCAGCGGCTGCCGCCGTAAAGGCCGGACCCGTCCGGCCGCATGCGCCTGACGAATTCACTCATGGGCGAGCTGCTCCTCCCCCTTGAGGGCCATGTAGGTATCGAACACCTTGCGGGCGATGGGCGCGGCGGTGGAGCTGCCGTGCTCGCCGTTCTCGACGATCAGGCCGATGGCGATCTCCGGATCCTCCACCGGGGCGAAGGCGATGAACAGGGCGTGGTCCCGCTGGCGCTTGTGGAGCCGGGAGGCGTCGTAGGTGGCGCCCTGGGCGATGCCCACCACCTGGGCGGTGCCGGTCTTGCCGGCGATGCTGTAGTCGAGGCCCTTGGCGATGATCTTGGCGGTGCCCCGGGGGCCGTGGACCACATCCTTCATGGCGGCGATCACCGCGTCCCAGTGGCGGCTGTCCCCGTCGATCATCCCCGCCGGCGGGCCGGGGTCGAGCACCCTGTCGCCGACCCGGCTCACCAGTCGCGGCGGGCGGATCTCCCCCCGGCTGGCCAGGCGGCTGGCGGCCACCGCCAGCTGCAGGGGTGTGGTCAGCATGAAGCCCTGGCCGATACTGGTATTGACCGTGTCCCCCGGGTACCAGGGCACGCCCTTGACGCCGCTCTTCCACTCCCGGGACGGCATGATGCCGGGGCGCTCCGCCGGCAGGTCGATACCAGTGGGCTCGCCAAAGCCGAACAGGCGACCGTAGTGGCTCAGCTGGTCGATGCCCATCTTCACCCCGGCGGAATAAAAGTAGGTGTCGCAGGACTCGACGATGGCCTGGTGCAGGTCGACCCGGCCGCCGTGGCCGCCCTTCTTCCAGTCCCGATACTTATGGCCGTGGTTGGGCAGGCGGAAGAACCCCGGGTCCCAGATTGCCGTTTCCGGCGTCATCACCCCCGTCTCCAGGGCGGCAAAGCCGAACGACGGCTTGACGGTGGACCCCGGCGGGTACTGGCCCTGCAGCACCCGGTCGAACAGTGGCCGGTCGGGGGAATCGAGCAGGGCCTGATAGTTCCTGTGGCTGATGCCGGTGACGAACAGATTGCTGTCGAAGCCGGGTTTGCTGACCATCGCCAGCACACCGCCGCTGCGCACGTCGAGGGCCACCAGGGCCCCCAGCTCGTCGCCGAGTGCATCGTAGGCCACCCGCTGCAGGCGAATGTCCAGGTGCAGGGTGAGATCCTGGCCCACCGCCGGGGCGATCCGCTCCAGCATCCGCATCACCCGGCCCCGGGCGTTGGTTTCCACGTACTCGTAGCCCACCTGGCCGAGCAGTTCGGTCTCGTAGGACTTCTCGATGCCGGTCTTGCCGATCACGTAGGTGCCGCTGTAGCGCACCGGGTCGAGCTCCGGCAGCTCCTTGTCGTTGATGCGGCCCACGTAGCCGAGCAGGTGGGAGAGCAACTCGGCATGGGGATAGTGGCGCACCAGCTGGGCGGTGATCTCCACCCCCGGCAGGCGGTATTCGTTGACCGCCAGCACCGCCTGCTCCCGCTCCGTGAGGTTGATGCGCAACGGCACCGGTTCGTAGGGCTTGCGCCGGCTCAGCTGGCGGCGAAAGCGCTCCAGCTCCTCGTCGTCGAGGCCGAGCAGGGCATCCAGGTCCGCCAGGAGGGCCTCCAGGTCATCGCTGCGCTCCACCACGATGGAGAGGCTGAAACCCGCGCGGTTGTCCGCCAGCAGCACCCCGTTGCGGTCCTTGATCAGCCCCCGGGTGGGGGAGATGGGCCGCACGTGGACCCGATTGTTCTCCGACTGGGTGACGAAGTCGCCATGGCGGGTCACCTGCAGATGGTAGTAGCGCCACAGCAACCCGGCGGACATCACCAACACCACCAGGGCGGCCACCGCCAGGCGCGCCGAAAACATCCGGAATTCACGCTGGGGGTCTTTGAAGGCGCGGTCATGCATGGGCGACGGGGGAATCTGGGCAGCGGTGTGGGGCGGGGCGCCGGCCCCGGGGGGTGGCGCGAGGCGGCAAGGATCGCCCCATTCACCGGGCAATGCAAGTCTGCCGGCCAGGGGTGGTCAGTCTTGCCGCGCTCCCATCAGGGGAGTGGTGACGGGTCGGCGCCGGCCGCTCTATATACCGGACACCATGAAATCCACAGCCCCAATGACCTCGACACGGTAGTGGGAGAGGTCGCCGACCGCGCCGCCGAGGTGCTTGCGGTCGATGCCCGCCATTTGCGGTGTCATCACCACATACCCCTGTCCGTCGATGTCCACCCGGGGGCACAGCCTGGCGATGGCGGCATCCCCGGCCAGGCTCACCGGGGAGAGGGGTATCACCAGGGTGGTGCGCAGCTGGTCGAGAAGGTCGGACTGGATATCCAGCAGGAAGGGGTATGCGGTCCGAGTGGCGCGGTTCGGGTTTTCGTAGGCGGTGAACTGGGCCATCAGAATTCCCTCAGGCCGTCACCGAATGCCCCGCCGCTCTCCACCAACGCATTGTAGGCGGCGATGGCCTGCTGGTTTTCAGCCTTCCATTGGGCCCGCTGGCGGGCGGCGACCTCACCGGCCAGGGCGCCCTCCAGGGTGGCGGAGAGATTGATGCCAAGGGCCTTCGCCCTGGCCAGCAGGTCGCTATTGATGCTGACATTGGTGGGCTTCTTGGGGGCCTGGGTATCGAATGCCTGATGCATGGGCAGCGCTCCTGGAAACAACCAATGCGCATAAGTTATACACACATGGGAGCAGAAGCAAGGCGGGACAACCCTCTCACCGCCAACCCGGGCTGGCTATTTGTGATAGGGGTGCCCGGCGTTGAGGCTCCAGGCCCGGTAGAGCTGTTCAATGAGCAGGATGCGCACCAGGGGATGGGGCAGGGTGAGGGGCGAGAGGGACCAGGACTGGTCGGCCCGGGCGAGACAGGCGGGGGCGAGGCCATCGGGGCCGCCGATCAGCAGGCTGTGGTTTTTCCCGCTCTCCTGCCAGGCGCGCAGCTGGTGGGCCAGCTGTCCGGTGCTCCAGGGCTTGCCCGGCACATCGAGGGCGATGACGCCGTCGCCGGGCTGGATGGCCTTGAGCATCGCCTCTCCCTCCCGCTCCATGGCCCGCTCCAGGGGCTGGCCCTTGCCCCGGGGGCCGAGGGGCAGTTCCACCAGTTCGACGCGGATCTCCGGGGGCAGACGCTTGCGGTATTCGTTGAACCCTTCCGTCACCCAGCCGGGCATGCGGGTGCCGACGGCGAGGATGCGCAGGCGCATCAGGGCTTCTTGTTCTTGAGATCGTCCGGGCGCACCGACCAGAGCTTTTCCAGTTCGTAGAACTTGCGGGTCTCCGGCAGCATCACATGCACCACCACATCCCCCAGGTCCACCAGCACCCACTCCGCGGTCTCGCCCCCCTCCACCCCGAGGGGCTGGTAGCCGGCCTTCTTGCACTCCTCCACCACATTGTCGGCGAGGGCCTTCACCTGGCGGTTGGAATTGCCGCTGGCCACCACCAGGGTGTCCATCACATCGGTCATGGCGGTGACGTCGAGCACCACGATGTCGATGGCCTTGATGTCCTCGAGGGCGCCGACGACGATTTGGTTGAGAGGGTTGGTCATTGAATCTCCTGGGCTGGCCGGTCAGGGCCGTTGGTAGAGCTGATGGGTATGAATGTAGTCCACCACCGGGTCGGGCGTCAGGTAGCGGATCGAACGCCCCGCCGCGAGGCTGGCGCGCAACGCCGTGGCGGCCACCGGCAGCAGCGTCATGGCGGCGACGTGGACGCCCCCGGCGGGGCTCGCCAGCAACCGTGCGGGAACGTCCACCCGGCGCTCCGCCAGCCACTGGGCCACGGGGCCATGGGCAGGCGGCGACCAGCCGGGCCGCGCCGCCACGACGATGTGAGCGTGGTCCGCCAGTTCCCGCCAGCGCTTCCAGGTGTCGAGGGTCACCAGGGAGTCCATGCCGATACAGAGGCACAGGGGAACGGCCGGGCCCAGTTCGCGGCGCATGGCCACCAGGGTGTCGATGCTGTAGGTGGCGCCGCCCCGGGCGATCTCCCGGTCATCGGCGACGAGCCCCGCCTCCCCCGCCACCGCCAGGCGCACCATGGCGAGGCGATGCGCGGCGGCGGTGCGGGGTGCCTCCCGATGGGCCGGGTCCCCGGCGGGCATCAGGTGCATGGCGTCGAGGCCGAGGTACTCCCGCAGTTCCAGGGCGGTGCGCAGGTGCCCGATATGGACCGGGTCGAAGGTGCCGCCAAAGATGCCGATGCCCACGGCTACTGCCGGATGTCCCCGTCGCCGAGCACGATCCACTTCTGGCTGGTGAGCCCCTCGAGGCCCACCGGGCCCCGGGCGTGGATCTTGTCGGTGGAAATGCCGATCTCGGCGCCGAGGCCGTACTCGAAGCCGTCGGCGAAGCGGGTGGAGGCGTTGACCATCACCGAGCTGGAGTCCACCTCGGTGAGAAAGCGCCGGGCGCGGCCGTAGTCGTCGCTGACGATGGCCTCGGTGTGGCCGGAGCTGTAGCGGCTGATATGGTCGAGGGCCTCGTCGAGACCGGCCACCACCCGGATGGCGAGGATCGGCGCCAGGTACTCGGTGCCCCAGTCCTCCTCGCTGGCGGGGGTACAGGGGATCAGCGCAGCGGTGCGCTCGCAGCCCCGCAGCTCGACACCCTTGCCGGCGTAGGCGATGGCCAGGCGGGGCAGGATCTCGGCGGCGACCGCCTCCGCCACCAGCAGGGTTTCCATGGCGTTGCACACCCCGTAGCGGTGGGTCTTGGCGTTGACGGCGATGGCAAAGGCCTTGTCCAGGTCGGCGGCATCGTCGATATAGACATGGCAGTTGCCGTCCAGGTGCTTGATGACGGGCACCCGGGCGTCGCGGCTGATGCGTTCGATAAGGCCCTTGCCGCCCCGGGGCACGATCACGTCCACGTACTCGGGCATGGCGATCAACGCCCCCACGGCGGCGCGGTCGGTGGTCTCGATCACCTGCACCGCCGTCTCCGGCAGGCCGGCGGCGGCCAGGCCCCGGCGCACACAGGCGGCGATGGCCTGGTTGGATTGAATCGCCTCGGAGCCGCCCCGGAGGATGGTGGCGTTGCCGGACTTGAGGCACAGGCTCGCCGCGTCGATGGTCACGTTGGGGCGGGACTCGTAGATGATGCCCACCACGCCCAGGGGCACCCGCATCCTGCCCACCTGGATGCCGCTCGGGCGGTAGCGCAGATCGGTGATCTCCCCCACCGGGTCGGCGAGGGCCGCCACCTGGTGGAGGCCTTCGATCATGGCATCCACCCGCGCCGGGGTGATTTCGAGGCGCTCCAGGAGGGCGGCGTCGAGGCCCCGGGCGCGGCCATTGGCCATGTCCTCGCCGTTGGCGGCGAGCAGGGCGTCGCGGCTCGCGTCGAGGGCCTCGGCGGTGGCCAGCAGGGCGCGGTTCTTGGTGGCGGTGCCGGCGCGGGCCAGCTGGCGCGACGCGGCCCGGGCATTGCGGCCGACACTGGCCATGTAGGTGGTGATATCCATCGCGGTGGTGGGCAAATCCGTGGAGGTGGGCGGGCATTATAGCGGCCAGCGGCGCCGCCGCCAGCGTTTGCCGCCCGCGACCTCAGCGCCGGCTGAGGTCCACCAGGTGCTGGCGAATGGCGGCGAGGCGCCGCCCGGGGTCGTCCTCCGCCAGCAGCCCGAGCCGCCAGGCCGGGTCGAAGGGCAGCAGGGTCAGGAGCCGCCAGCCGAGTGCGGAGACGCTGATGTCCTCCCCCGGCAACAGGTCCGGCAAATCGAGGCGGGTCGCCAGCTCCCCCAGCAGTTCGAGCAGATCCTCATCGTCCTCCCCGGGGGGCGTCAGCGGATCGGGGGGAAGGACCTCGGCATCCGCCCGCAGAAGGCCATCCCCCTGCAACCTCGGCTCCCCCACCCGGATGCGCGCGTCCCCCGCCACGGCGATGCCGAGGAGGCCATTGTCGAGGGCGCTCCAGTCGCGGATGGTCACCAGGGTGCCCCAGGAGTGGATATCCGGGGCGGCGCCCACCTCGCCGCCCCGCAGGATCGGCACGACGCCGAAGGGGCTCTGCGTCCGCATGGCGTCCCGCACCAGCCGAAGGTAGCGCTGCTCGAAGATCTTGAGGGGCAAGAGGATGCCGGGAAACAACGGTTGCCCAAGGGGAAACAGGGGCAGGTCATCGATGCGGGACAAGAGCCCTCCTGAAGGTTGACCGACGATCCGATGATGGCGCCGCTGGCGCGGCATTGCAATTTGTACCAGGCCTGTACAGTCCGCCCTGGTCTACAATGGGGCCATGACCCACCCCGCCCTGCTCCCGCTCCTGCTCGCCACGGCACTGGTTGCCGGGGACAGCCTCGCCGGCACGGTGTACAAGTCGGTGGATGCCGAGGGCCGGGTGCGCTACAGCGACCAGCCCCCGGCGGACGGGCGGATCCTGGAGACCATCCGCTTGCCGGACCGCGCCCCCGCCACCGTCCCCGCCCGGGGGGATCTGGTGGAGCAGATGGCCGCCACCACCGCACGCCTCAAGGCCGACCGCCTTGCCCGGGAGGCGGACCGGGCGCCGCCGCCCCGACGGGCACAGACCCAGGCCCCGGAGAGCGACGGGCCGGAGGCGCGCTACTACCATCCCCTGCCCTACCGCCACGGCTACCGGCCAGAGCGCCGCGACCATGAGCGCCCGCGCCGGGAGCCGGACCTGCGCAACGAACGGGATCGCCGCCGGGACGAGATGGACGGCAGCTGGTACGTCCCCAAGCGCTTGCCGGGACGCTGACGGGAGAGCCCCGGCGAAGGGCGAATCAAGCGGGAAAGTGGACGGCCGGCAGGGCCTCGAAGGCGGGCTTGGCGAAAAGGTAGCCCTGGAACAGGGTCACCCCCTTGGCCCGAAGAACCTGAAACTCCTCGAGGGTTTCCACCCCCTCGGCGATCACCCGGATGCCCATCTCCTCCGCCACCTGGATAATGCCGCGGACGATGGCGCGACGCCCCGGGTCGCTGTCGATGTTGCGGATGAGGCCCATGTCCAGCTTGATCAGGTCGGTCTGGAAGTCCGCCAGCATGCTGAGCCCGGCGTAGCCGGCGCCAAAGTCGTCGATGGCGGTGTAAAAGCCCCGCTGCCGGTAGTGCTGGACGATCTCCCGCAGGTGCGGGTAGTCCGCCACCTGCTCCCCCTCGGTGAGCTCGAAAATGATGCGATCGAGGGGGAAGCCGTAGCGATCCGCCGCCTCCAGGGTGGTGCGAATGCACAGCTCCGGGCGGTACACGGCGTTGGGCATGAAATTGATGCTGAGCAGGCTCTCCATGCCGAGCCGCGCCGCGAGCTCGATAGCCTTGACCCGGCAGGTCTGGTCGAACAGGTAGCGGTTGTCCTCGTTGACGTGCTCGAACACCCAGCCGGCGGGCTCGCCGTTGACGCCCCGCACCAGGGCTTCGTGGGCAAAGATCTCGCGCCGCGCCACATCGACGATGGGCTGGAAGGCCATGGTGATGTCAAAGCCGAGCCCGCCGCCCTTGAGGCATTCGGAACAGCCGAGGGGCCTGTAGTTTTTTTGTTCCTTCATGGCGGGTAACAGTCTTGTCGAACACAGGGGGACGCTAGCGGCAGGGCCCCACCCTGTCCACCCATGCCCGGCACCTGCCCTTAAGGGGCGACCAGTGGTCGCCCCCAGGGACAAGCCCGTCGACCCGGCACTGGACGATCCGCCGCGCTTGGGCATGATTGGCGGCCTTGGTGGGAATACCTATACTCAACCTCGACAAACCGCCTAGTGACACAGCGGTGACAAGATACCGCCAGGGATGGACAACCTCGACGACGCCCAAGGGGGCCATTCTGAACGCGACCACCCTCATCCGGCACCTGTTGCCGATCCTGCTGCTGGCGGCGGGCCCCGTCCTCGGCGAGGCGACCGGGCAGTGGCCAGCCCTGAGCGTGCGGGGCTTCGGCACCCTGGGCCTGGCTCACAACAGCAACGACCAGGCGGGCTTCATTCGCGATGTCACCCAGCCCCGGGGCCCGAAGGGGGATACCCGCTGGGATCTCGACTCGCGCCTGGGGCTGCAACTGGATCTCGACATCGGCAACAACCTCAGCGCCACCGTCCAGGGCATCAGCCGCTATAACCACGCCGGCAACTTCGACCCGGAGCTGGCCTGGGGCTTCGTCAAGTTCAGCCCCGACGACAGCCTGGACCTGCGCGCCGGCCGCCTCGGCTGGGACATCTACATGCTGGCGGACTCCCGGGACGTGGGTTACTCCTACCTCTGGGCAAGGCCCCCGGTGGAATACTACGGCCCCCTGCAGTTCTCCAAGATCAACGGCGCCGACCTGGTACTGCGCCACAGCCTGGGCAACGGCGTGCTGTGGGGCAAGCTGTTCGCCGGCCAGGCCACCGGCAAGTTGTCCCTGGACGCGCGCAATTCCGTGGATGTGGCGGGCACCGACCTGGCCGGCGGCCACATCAACTACGAGACCGGCCCCTGGCTGGCCCGCCTGGGCTACACCCGGCTGGACCTGGCAGTGGACATCAACGGCCCCGTTGCGCCGCTGATGGACCTGCTGGCGCAGTTCCCCGAAGTGTTCGAGGCCATTTCGCCGGAGGATACTTATCACCTCTACTCCGTCGGCCTGATGTTCGACGAGGGGCCCCTGCAGGCCCAGTTGATGCTCGGCTACCAGAAGAGCGAGCCCCCCGGCGTCCCCGATGCCAACCAGGGCTACGTCAGCGTCGCCTACCGGATGGGCCAGTGGACACCCTTCGCCACAGTCTCCTTCGCCAACGCCCTGTCGTCGGCGCTCACCCCGGAGCTGCCCCCGGGCTTACCCCTCCCCGCGGGCATTGGCGACAGCTTCTCCGCCAACACCACCCCCGACCAGACCACCCTCAGCCTGGGGGCCCGCTACGACCTGTGGGAGAACATCGCCCTCAAGGTCCAGTACGACCACGTCAACGTGCGCAGCGACGGTCGCGGCTACATGCTGTGGCGCGAGCAGGACAGCGGCTGGGATGGCCGCGCCGGGGTATTCACCGCCACCCTGGACTTCGTGTTCTGATGGCCGCCCGGACGCTGCGCCACCTCATCCTACTTGCCGCCCTGGCCTGGGGCTGCCAGGCCCTGGCCGACGACGGCGCCGAGCTGGTGCTGGTGGTCCACCCCGACAGCGGCATCACCACCCTGAGCCGGGACGAGGCCATCAATATCTTCATGGGCCGCCACCGTCAGCTCCCCAGCGGCATCACCGCCCTGCCGGTGGACCTCGCCCCCGCCCGGGCGGAGTTCTACCAGCTGCTCACCGACAAGACCCTGGCCCAGATCAACTCCTACTGGGCGCGGCTGGTGTTCTCCGGGCGGGCCTCGCCACCGCGCCAGGCCCAAGACGCCGCCGAGGTGCTCGATATCGTCGCCAACAGCCGGGGCGCGATCGGCTATGTGCGCCGCCGGGATCTCAGCGCCGGGGTGCGGCCCCTGGTGGGCCTCGCCACCTGGCGCAACCTCCAGACCGCCAGCACCGCCCCGTGAGCGACGCCCCGTGAGCAACCCCATCCGCAGCCGGCTCGCCCTGCGCAGCACGGCCATCATCACCGCCCTGCTGCTGGGCCTCGGCCTGCTGGTGATCGCCATCGCCGCCCCGATGATCGCCCGCCAGGAAGGCGCCAGCCAGCACCGCCAGCTGGAGGGCCTCGTCAACACCGTGGAGCACACCGCGGCCATTGCCTCCTTCCTCGGTGACGACCAGCTGGCGGGGGAGATCCTCGACGGGCTGAGCAACAACGCCACCGTCTCAGGGGCGCTGATCCGCGCCGGCGAGCAGGTGCTGGCGAGTCGCGGCGACCTGGGGGGCGAGGAGACGGGCATCATCCGCCGCCCGCTGATGTCCCCCTTCAACCGCGACGAACAGGTGGGGGAAGTCGTCCTGGCCTCCAACCAGGGGGTGATCCGCGAGCAGGTAAAGGCCGCCACCCTGCTGGCCTCGACCCTGTTGCTGCTGCTGGTGATCGCCCTGGGGCTATGCGTGATCGCGGTGGTGGTGCGGATGATCACCCGCCCCATCACCACCATTTCCAACCGCCTCCACGGCCTCAAGGTGGAGCTTGGGCAGAAGCTCGATATCCCCAACGGCAACGAGCAGGACGAAGTTGGGCGCCTGGTGCGGGACGTCAACGCCATGATCGACTACCTGGTGAACCTGCTCAACTCGGAGAAGGCGCTGCGCCGCGAGAAGGAACTCAACGAGCGCAAGTTCCGCGCCATCTTCGAGAACGCCCAGTCGGCGATCTTCGTCACCGACAGCCAGGGGGTGCTGCTGTCCTCCAACCCCGCCTTCCTGCGGCTGTTCGACGTATCGCCCCAGCAGCTCGGCGGGCCCAATCCGCCGCTCCTGTTCGACCTGGTGGGCGACCAGGCCGGGCCACTCCAGGCGCGCCTGCGCCAGTGCCTCGACAACAACCGCGGCACCACCGTGGAAGTCACCCTCAGCCAGCCAGGCCGCTGGCTGGAGCTGATCATGAATCCCGGCGGCGAGGGCACCGTCCAGGTCATCGCCAACGACATCACCGCCTTCAAGCACGCCACCTCCAAGGCGGAACAGAAGGCCAGCACCGACGCCCTCACCGGCCTCGGCAACCGCCTCGGCTTCGAACAGCGCATCCACAACCTGCTGGACGGCGACGCCAGGGGCGAGCCCTTCGCCCTCATCTACCTCGATCTCGACCGCTTCAAGGAGGTCAACGACAGCCACGGCCACCAGGCCGGGGACGCCGTGCTCATCAAGGTGGGGGAGATCCTCCGCGCCCTGGCCCGCAAGAGCGACTTCATCGCCCGCCTCGGCGGCGACGAATTCGTGCTGCTGCTGGAAGGGGTCGACCGGGAGGACGTCTGTACCCGCCTCGCCACGGAATTCCTCGCGGTGCTCGACCAGCCCCTCGCCCTCAACGACACCCTGTCCGTGTCCGTCGGCGCCAGCATCGGCATCGCCTTCGGTGAAACCGGCGCCGTCAGCGCCGAGGCCATCATCGCCCAGGCCGACGAAGCCATGTACCGCGCCAAGGAACAGGGGCGCCATCGCTACTGTATCCATCGCCCGAGCGCCCAATAGCGAGGGCCAAGGCCACAACCAGGCCACCCCTTTTGGGGAGAGGGCCACCCCTGGCCGGACATCCCGCCACCCTCAAGCCGGCACCCTGCCGCAACGCAATTGCAGTTCCAGCTCCGCCACCGGCAATGGGCGACTGAACAGATAGCCCTGGGCTTCGTCGCAACCCAGAGCCCGGAGCTCGGCCAGCTGGACCGGGGTCTCGACGCCCTCGGCGAGGGTGGCGAGGCCGAGGCTGCGGGCTATGCTGACCACCGCCTGGACGATGGAGCGGTCGTTGTCGTCGAGGGCGGCGACGAAGGACTGATCGATCTTGAGCCTGTCCACCCGCAGCCGCTTGAGGTAGCTGAGTGATGAGTACCCGGTGCCGAAGTCATCGATGGCAAGGCGCACCCCCAGGTCCCGCAGGACACCGATCTGTCCGACGATGCTGTCCGGGTCACCCATCGCCACCGACTCGGTGAGCTCCAGTTCGAGGTTGGCGGCGGGCAGGCCCGCCGTTGCCAGGGCATCCCGCACCAGGGCCACCAGGCCGTCCTGGCGGAACTGCACCAGGGACAGGTTCACCGCCACCACCAAATCCGGATGCCCCGCCGCCCGCCACTGGCTGGCCTGGCGAACGGCGGTGCGCAGCACCCACTCGCCGATGGCGACGATCTGGCCACTGCCCTCGGCAATGGGAATGAACTCCTGGGGACTGATCATGCCGAGCTCCGGGTGGCGCCAGCGCAAGAGTGCCTCGACCCCGACAATGCGGCCATCGGCGATACGCACCTGGGGCTGGTAATGAATGTCGAGCTGGTTGGCCTCGAGGGCGAAGCGCAGAGCGTTTTCCAGCAGCAGCACCCGGCTGGCACCCGCCTGCATCTCCCGGGAAAAGAACCGGTAGGTATTGCGCCCCTCCTGCTTGGCCCGGTACATGGCGGCGTCGGCGCCACGCGCGAGGGTCTCGAGGTCATCGCCATCCCCGGGGTAAAGGGCGATGCCAATGGAGGCGGTAACCACCAGCGGGTAGTCCCTTATCAGGCAGGGTTTGCTCAGCTCGGCGAGCAGTTGCTCGGCCCGGTGGGCGGCCGCGCGGGCGTCGGTGAAGGGCAGCAGCAGGAGGAATTCGTCCCCACCCTGCCGCGACAGGGTGGCGCTGTCCCCCGTCACCAGAACCTGCAGGCGGCCGGCGATGTCCCGCAGCAATTCGTCCCCCACCTGGTGGCCCAGGGAGTCGTTGATGTTCTTGAACTGGTCGAGGTCGAGAAACAACAGCGCCAGCGGCTCGCCGGCGCGCTCCACCAGGTCCAGGGCCTGTTGGAAGCGGGCGGCGAAGGCGGCCCGGTTGGGCAATCCGGTGAGCATGTCGAAATTGGCCAGCTCCTCGATGCGCCGCTCGCCGGCCCGCAACCGGGTGATGTCCTGCTTGATGGCCATGTAGTGGGTGACGTTGCCAAGCTCGTCGCGAATGGGGGAAATCAGCGCCGCCTCGATGTACTCGTCGCCATCCTTGCGGCGATTGATGAACTCCCCCCGCCAGGGATGGCCATCCCGCAGCGTGCGCCACAGGTCCCGGTAGGTTTCCGGCGGCGTATTGCCCGACTGGAGCAGGCGGGGGTTGGCGCCCATCACCTCATCGACGGCATAGCCGGTGCTGTCGGTAAAGGCCGGGTTGGCAAATTCGATGCGGCCATCCAGGTCGGTGATCAGGATGACCGAGGGGCTTTGCTCCACGGCGTGCATCAGTTTGCGCAGGGTGTCCTGGTCCCGCACCCGTCGGCTGATGTCGCGGGCGAGGGCAACGTAATGGCCACCGGCGCTGCCGGGTACCCTGGCGATCGACAGTTCAAACCAGTGACGTCCGTCGGCGAGATCGAGGGCATAGGGCTGACTCTGGGCGTAGCCGTTGACGCCGGCCTCGGCAAGGGCGGTGGTGGCAATGCGCGCCGGCTCCTCTGGGAGGGTGTCGACGATACGCTTGCCCACCAAGTCCTCGAATGGGACGGCGAGCAGTTCCTGGCGCAGGGCGTGAACGCCGAGAAAACGCCCCTCGCCATCCACCTCGAAGATGAGGTCGGGAATGGCGTTGACCAGGGCCTGCAGATGCCGTTCGGACTGCTCCAGGGCCCGGTATGGCGCGGCGATGGCCTCGACGAATACCGCCCGGTAGAGCAGCAGATAGCCCGCCACCTTGTAGACATGGCCCAACAGGTTGAAGTAGTCGGTGTGGTGGCGATACAGGCTGAAGAACACCTCACTTAACGCCATCACCGACACCGCGGCGAACAACAGCCGGGTGTCGAACTGGCCCATGGGGCGGAAACGGGGGATCAGCAGCAGGGCGGTGACCACATGGAGTGCAATCACCCCCAGCTCCGCCAGCACCTTGAAACGGGTGAGCCCTTCACCCTCCACGAAGGTGCGCGGCACCAGTTGGGGAAACCCGAGGAAGATCACGTGGAGTACCAGCACCAGTGCCAGCGTCGCCGCCATCAGCACCTGGCGCGGGGCGGCACGGGGCGGGGCGGACAGCGCCCTGGCATCGGGCAGCACCACCACCAGCAGCAGGGTGAGCGCCACCAGGTAGCGGGCTGCCAGCCAGAAGTTGATACCCTTTTCCACCGAGTTGGCGGTGATGTAATCCGGCATCCCGGCGTAGGACAGGGTGTGGGAAAAGTCGAGCAGGGCAACACCGAGAAAACCGCAGGCCAGGAGCAACACGGTGCGGTTGGGCCTCAGGGCATGGGTGTTCCAACCCACCGCGAAGATCAGCACCGAGACCGCCACCGCGGTGATCTCCAGCACATTGTGCCAGACCAGAAAATGGGGAACGGGGGGCAGGACAAGCACCCTGTCGGCAAGCCAGAAGGCAGCGACAAGGAGGGTGAGCAGCACCACCAGCCTGGGCACGAACCACATTTCCCGGGCGTTTGGCGCCCCCTGATTCCGATGCATGAGTGTTGTCCCTGCGATTCCCCACTGGGAGGAAATTCACCCGTTTTTATAACAACAATGAAAGTAGGGTTTTTGCCCGGGGGTTGTCAATGCCGGCAATCGCCGGGCCCAAAAAAGGCGGGGCCCCGAGGGGCACCGCCTTGGTCGCCACCGGGGTGCGCCGCTCAGTCGTGCACCACATGTATCGCCCTCGGCCCCCGCAGGGTGATACCGACGATGCGGGCCGGGGGCTGACTGGGGTCGTAGCGCAGGTTCGGCATATGGTCGAGTACCGCGTTCAGGGCCGATTCCATCTCCAGCTTGGCGATGGCGAGGCCGAGGCAGGTGTGGGCGCCAAAGCCGAAGGACAGTATGGGTTTCAAGGGGCGGTCGATATCGAAGGTCTCGCCATTGGCAAAGGCCGCCTCATCCCGGTTGGCGGCGCCGTTGGCGAGGGAGATGGCCGCGCCCTTGGGGATGGTGACGCCGCCGATCTCCACGTCCCTGGATGCCTCCCGGGCGAGGAAGGCCGACACCGGCTCGTAGCGCAGGGATTCGTTGATGGCCTTGCCCACCAGCTTGCGGTCGGCGCGGATGCGCGCGAGCAGTTCCGGGCGGTCGAGCAGCAGCACCATCATGTTGGCGAAGGAGCGGGTGGTGGTTTCCGCCGCCGCCGGCAGCAGCATGCGGATGATGTTGGTGATCTTGTGATCGTCGAGGTTGGCGCCGTTGGCGTCCGCCTGCAGCAGGTGGCCCATCAGATCGCCACCGGCGAAGTTGCCGCTGGCGCGGCGGGCGGCGACGATCGGGCGCACATGGTCGTACAGGTCCTGGGCGGCCTGGAACGCGGCGGCCATGGATGCCTTGGCCTTTTCCGGGTCGGGCTGGGGGCCGGCGAGGATGCGCAACGCCCAGCCGGCGAATTGCTCGATGGCCGCCGGGTCGTTGGGGAACCCCATCAGGGCATAGATCACCCGCACCGGAAAGTGCAGGGCAAAGTCGTTCACCAGGTCGCAGCCCTTGCGGCAGGCCAGGGGCTTGACGAACTCGTCGACGATCACCGGGCCGATCATGGTGTCGTGCCAGTGCTTGACGTTGCCGGGGGTGAAGGCCCCCTGCAGGGTGCCCCGCAGGCTGCGGTGGGCCTCGCCATCGAGGGCGGTGAGCATGGCGTCCTCGAGGAAGGCGCCGAGGCCGTCCATCAGCAGGCCGCTGGTGAAGGTTTCCGGGTCCTTGAGGATGCGCATGTTGTCCTCGTAGCGGAAGGTGGTGAACACCTGGCGGCCCTTGTTGGCGTAGTCCGCCTGGGAGGGCACGCCGAAGTGGGCGAGGATATCCCCCGCCATCACCGGGGTGGTCTCCCGCAATTCCCGAAAGAGGGGATAGGGGTCGTCACCCTGGGCGCCCGAGAACACATCGGACACGGCGGCAAAGTCGCTGGCCATGGTGGGGGCGGACGGGCGGGAGTCGGAGTTCATGGCAAGATCCTGCGGGTTGGCGAAAATTAAGCGGGTGATTAACCGCCGGGATGATTGCCAGTGAGCCTTTTCGGGTCAAGGAGTTTTTCCAGCTCGGCCCTGGACAGATCGGTCATTTCGTCAGCCACGTCGAGGATCGGCCGCCCCTGCCGGTAGGCGGCCTTGGCGATCTCGGCGGCCTTGAGGTAGCCGATCACCGGGTTCAGGGCGGTGATCAGGATGGGGTTCCGGGCCAGGGCGCGGTCGATCACCTCGCGGTTGACGGTGAAGCCGGCGATGGCCCGGTCGGCGAGGGCGCCACTGGCGCTGGCGAGCAGGTCGATGCTGCACAGCAGGTTGTGGGCGATCAGCGGCAGCATCACGTTGAGCTGGAAGTTGCCGGACTGGCCGGCGATGGCCACGGTGGCATCGTTGCCCATCACCTGGGCGGCCACCATGGCCACCGCCTCGGGGATCACCGGATTGACCTTGCCGGGCATGATGCTGCTGCCCGGCTGCAGGGCCGGCAGGGCGATCTCGCCGAGGCCGGCGAGGGGCCCGCTGTTCATCCAGCGCAGGTCGTTGGCGATCTTCATCAGGCTCACCGCCACCCCCCGCAGCTGGCCGGAGAGTTCCACCGCCGTATCCTGGCTCGCCAGGGCGGCGAACAGGTTGGCGGCGGGGACGAAGTCCTCGCCGCTGAGGGCGCTGACCTCCGCCGCGAAGCGCCGGGGGAAGTCCGCATGGGCGTTGACCCCGGTACCCACCGCCGTGCCCCCCTGAGCCAGTTCCCCGAGGCGCGGCAGAACCCCTTCCAGGCGAGCGATGCCAGCGCGCACCTGGGCGGACCAGCCGGACAGCTCCTGCCCGAGGGTCAGGGGCATGGCATCCATCAGGTGGGTGCGCCCGGTCTTGGCCACTGCCGCCAGTTCGTCGCCGCGGCGATCGATGGTGTCGGCCAGGTGGCCCAGGGCGGGGAGCAGTTCGCGGCGCAGGGCGAGCCGGGCGGAGAGGTGGATGGCGGTGGGGATGACATCGTTGCTGCTCTGGCCGAGGTTGACGTGGTCGTTGGGGCTGACCGGCAGGCCGAGCTCGCGGCTAGCCAGGGTGGCGATCACCTCGTTGACGTTCATGTTGGTGCTGGTGCCGGAGCCTGTCTGGAACACATCCACCGGGAACTGGTCGGCGAACTCCCCGGCCCGCACCCGCCGCGCCGCCCGCTGGATGGCGCGGGCGCGGGGCTCGTCCAGCAGCCCCAGCTGCCGGTTGACCCCGGCCGCGGCCTCCTTCACCAGCGCCACGGCGGCGATGAAGGCCGCCGGCATGGGGGTGCCGCCCAGGGCGAAATTGTCCAGCGCCCGCTGGGTCTGGGCCTGGTAGAGGGCGTCGGCGGGGACCCTGACGATCCCCAGGCTGTCGGATTCTTCGCGGTAGTTGACCATGGCGTGGGCTCCGCTGTGGATGTCGGCTTTCAGGTTGCACGTTCCCGGCAAAAAAGGCCAGCATCCCCGGGCCCTGCCAGCCGGGGACAGGTGCGGCGTGAAACCTGAAACCCAATCCGCCATAATCCGCGACCCATTGCACAACCCGAGCCTGTCCATGAAGTCGATTTTCCAACGCATCGCCGAAGAACTGTCCATTGCCGAGAAGCAGGTGGCCGCCACCGTGGAACTGCTGGACGGCGGCGCCACCGTGCCCTTTATCGCCCGCTACCGCAAGGAGGTGACCGGCTCCCTGGACGACACCCAGCTGCGGGACCTCCACGAACGGCTCCAGTACCTGCGGGATCTGGAGGAGCGCCGCGCCGCCATCCTCAAGAGCATTGACGAACAGGGCAAGCTCACCCCGGAACTGCGGCAGGAAATCGCCACCGCCGACACCAAGACCCGCCTGGAGGACCTCTACCTCCCCTACAAGCCCAAGCGCCGCACCAAGGGCCAGATCGCCATCGAGGCCGGCATCGAGCCCCTCGCCGACGCCCTCCTGGGCGACCCGACCCTGACCCCGGAACAGGAAGCGGCCAGCTACCTCAACACCGAGCTCGGTTTCGCCGACACCAAGGCGGTGCTGGACGGCGCCAAGTACATCCTCATGGAGCGCTTTGCCGAGAACGCCGGCCTCTTGGACAGGACCCGCACCTTCCTCCGGGAGCACGCCCTGCTGTGGTCGAAGGTCAGCGAGGGCAAGGAGCGGGAAGGGGAAAAGTACCGCGACTATTTCGACCACAGCGAGCCCCTGGCCAAGGTGCCCTCCCACCGGGCGCTGGCCATGTTCCGCGGCCGCCGCGAGGGCTTTTTGTCCCTGCGGGTGGACCTGGAAATCCCCGAGGGCGCAGGCCACCCCTGCGAGGCCACCATCGCCGACACCTTCGACATCCGCGACCTGGGCCGCCCCGCCGATCCCTGGCTGCGGGAGGTGGTGCGCTGGACCTGGCGCATCAAGCTCCAGCTGCACCTCGAGACGGAACTGCTCGGCGATCTGCGGGAGCGGGCCGAGCAGGCCGCCATCGATGTGTTCGCCGCCAACTTGAAGGATCTGCTGCTCGCCGCCCCCGCCGGCCAGCGCGCCACCATCGCCCTCGACCCGGGGATCCGCACCGGGGTCAAGGTGGCGGTGATCGACGCCACCGGCAAGGTGGTCAACCACGGCGCCATCTACCCCCACGCCCCCCGGCACCAGTGGCAGGAGTCCATCGCCGCCCTCGCCAAGCTGGCCCGGGAATACCGGGTTGAGCTGGTGGCCATCGGCAACGGCACCGCCTCCCGCGAAACCGACAAGCTGGTGGCCGACCTGATCAAGGCCCACCCCGACCTGCGCCTTGAGAAGGTGATGGTCAATGAGGCCGGCGCCTCGGTGTACTCCGCCTCCGCCGAGGCGGCCCGGGAAATGCCCGACCTCGACGTCACCATCCGCGGCGCGGTGTCCATCGGCCGCCGCCTCCAGGATCCCCTGGCGGAACTGGTCAAGATCGACCCCAAGTCCATCGGCGTCGGCCAGTACCAGCACGACGTCAACCAGGGCCAGCTGGCGAGGAGCCTCGACGTGGTGATCGAGGACTGCGTGAACAGCGTGGGTGTGGAGGTCAACACCGCCTCCGCCCAGCTGCTGCGCCGGGTGTCGGGCCTGTCCCAGACCATCGCCGAGAATATCGTCGCCCTCAGGGACAGCCGGGGGCGCTTCCGGAGCCGCCGCGAACTGCTGGACGTGCCGCGCCTCGGGGAAAAAACCTTCGAGCAGGCGGCGGGCTTTCTGCGCATCCAGGGGGCGGACAACCCCCTCGACGCCTCGGCGGTGCACCCCGAGGCCTACCCGGTGGTGGAGCGGATCGTCGCCGACACCGGCCTCGCGGTGGAAAAACTCATCAACGACCCGGCGGCCCTGAAGCGCCTCGACCCGGCCCGCTACACCGACGAGCGCTTCGGCCTGCCGACGGTGATCGACATCCTCCGGGAGCTGGAAAAACCCGGCCGCGACCCGCGCCCGGAATTCAAGACCGCCAGCTTCGCCGAGGGTGTGGAGACCCTCAACGACCTGGAGCCCGGCATGGTGCTGGAGGGTACCGTCACCAACGTCGCCGCCTTCGGCGCCTTTGTCGACATCGGCGTCCACCAGGACGGCCTGGTGCATATCTCCGCCATCGCCGAAAAGTTCGTCAAGGACCCCCGGGACGTGGTCAAGGCCGGTGACATCGTCAAGGTCAAGGTGATGGAGGTGGACGTCGCCCGCAAGCGCATCGCCCTCAGCATGCGCCTGGGTGACGAGCCCGGGCAATCCGGGGCGGACCGGGCAAGCCCCGCCGAGCGCGCGGCCAACCGCAATGACCGGCGGCCCCAGGGCGGCCGCAAGCCGGAATCCCGGCAACAGGCCCCCGCCGCGGCCAACGGCACCATGGCCGCCCTGTTCCAGAAGGCCCTGGACAACAAAAAGTAACCCCAGAGGAATCACCGATGCCCGCCCTGGAAAATATCGGCTATGTCGCCGCGCTGCTGACCACGGTGTCGTTCCTGCCCCAGGCGGTGCTGACCCTGCGCACCCGGGACACGGCGGGCATCTCGTTCTTCATGTACCTGCTGTTCACCCTCGGCGTAGCCTGCTGGCTGGTGTACGGGCTGGTGATTGCCGACCTGGCCATTATCCTCGCCAATGGGGTGACCCTGCTGCTCGCCGCCAATATCCTCGCGGTGAAGGTGCGCAACCTGCGGGGCGGTCGGGATCGCCGCTCCTGAATTTCCCGGGAGAATCAACCATGCCGGACAAGCCCGCCATCCTGCCCCTGCACCCCGGGGCGGAGTTCCCGATCCCCGAGGGCTGCCGCATCGTCGAGGTGTCGAACAGCGACGCCGACCCGGGCCTGTCCATCGCCCGGGCTCGGGTGTCCCCCGGCGTCACCACCCGCTGGCACGCCCTCGCGGGCACCGCCGAGCGCTATGTCATCGTCGCGGGCATGGGGCGGGTGGAGGTGGGGGAGCTGCCACCCCGGGAGGTCCACCCCGGTGATGTGGTATTGATCCCCCCCGGCTGCCGCCAGCGCATCGCCAACCCCGGCGCGGAGGACCTGGTATTTCTCGCCATCTGCACCCCGCGCTTTCGCCCGGACGCCTACATTCCCCTCGACTGAGCCTCGCCTGGCGGGAAGGCCTCGCCGCGCCTATGCTTGCCTCGCCAGCGCGCTGGCCAATACCCAAAATCCCTTGCGAGATGACGACCATGAAATGGATGACCTTGCTGTGCGCCGCCGGCGTACTGGCCTCTGGCCTCGCCGTGGCGGAAGACGCCAACTCCCCCATCGACCGGGGCCGCTACCTGGTGGCGGTGGGGGGCTGCAACGACTGCCACACCCCGGGCTTTGCCGAGTCCAACGGCAATGTGCCGGAGGTGGACCAGCTGCTTGGCAGCGACATCGGCTACTCGGGGCCCTGGGGGTGTCCTACGCGGGCAATCTGCGCCTCGCCGCGGCGATGATGAGCCCCGAGCAGTGGCGGGCCCGGGCCAAGGGCGGCGGCCTGCCCCCCATGCCCTGGCCATCCCTCAGGGCCATGACCGACGCGGATCTGGACGCGGTGCACGCCTACCTGCTGCACCTGGGCCCCGCCGGGGAGAACTCCCCCGCGCCCCTGCCCCCGGGGGAGGCCATCGACACCCGCCATTTCGTCTTCGTGCCGCAGGCCCCCGACAAGGACGCCAAGCGCTGAGGAGTCGCCCTACAGCGGCCAGGCCCAGAGCAGCGCCGGCACGCTGACGGCGATGATGAGCACCTCGAGGGGCAATCCCAACGGCCAGTAATCGCCGAAGCGAAAGCCCCCGGGGCCGAGGATCAGGGTGTTGTTCTGGTGGCCGATGGGGGTGAGGAAGGCGCAGGAGGCCCCCACCGCCACGGCCATCAGGAAGGCATCGGCATTCACCCCCAGCTGCTGGGCGGCGCTCAGGGCGATGGGGCACATCACCGCGCCGGTGGCGGCGTTGTTCATGAAGTCCGAGAGGGTCATGGTGACCACCAGGATCACCACCAGCGCCACCACCGGCTGCCCCTGGGCGAGACCATCGAGCAACCACCGGGCGAGCAGGTCGGCGGCCCCGGTGGTACTCATCGCCCCCGCCACCGGCAGCATGGCGCCGAGCAGCACGATCACCGGCCAGTCCACCGCCAGGTGCACCGCCCGGGGCGGCACGATGCGCAGCAGCAGATAGGCCAGGGCGGCGGCGGCAAAGGCCACTGCGGCGGGGGCAAGGCCCGTGGCGCTGGCGGCGATGGCCGCGACCATGATCAGCCCGGCGTGCAGCGCCTGACCCTTCACCGGAATGCGAATGTCCCGGGTGGCGAGGGGCAGGCAGCCGTAATCGGCGACGAAGCCGGCGATCGCCTCCTCCGCCCCCTGCACCAGCAGCACATCCCCCGGTTGCAGCAGGGTGGTGCGCAGGCGGCGGATGCTGCGCCGCCCCTCCCGGGACAGGGCCAGGAGGTTGATGCCGTAGCGGGTGCGCAGCTGGATGTCGGTGGCGGAGCGGTTGGCGAGGGCGGAGGTGGGCGCCACCACCAGCTCCTGGACCACCAGCTCCGCCGCCCCGCGGGCGGGCTTTGCCTCGGTGCCTGTGTCGTCCAGCGGCGACGGGGAATCGTCCGCCGCATGGCCGTCGCCGGCCTCCTCCTCGACGGCGTTGGCCTCCTTGCTCTCCGCCAGGGCGACGCCCAGGTTGGCCAGGGCCTTGGCGAGGGCATCCGGGTCCGCCTCGATGATGAGGATATCCCCCGCCTCGAGAATGCGGTGGGGGTTGGGGGCCATCACCCGGAATTCGTGACGCACCATGCCGATGATCTGGGCATCGGCCTCGTCGAGGAGCTTTTCCGCCTCCCCGAGGCTGATGCCCACCGCCTTGCTGCCCTCGTCAAGGCGCGCCTCGGTGGTGTAGGCGGCGGTGTCGAAACTGGCGCTGTCGGCCCGGTCGCGGCCGGGCACCAGGCGCCAGCCCACGGACACCACGAACAACAGGCCGGCGAGGGTCATGGCGATCCCCACCGGGGTGAAGTCGAACATGGTGAAGGTGCCGAGGCCCGACTCGGCGCGAAACCCTGAGACGATCAGGTTCGCCGGCGTGCCGATGAGGGTGGTGGTGCCCCCCAGGATCGAGCCGAAGGCGAGGGGCATCAGCACCTTGCCGGGGGGCAGTTCGAGGCGGCCCGCCAGTTGCAGCGCCACCGGCATCAGCAACGCCAGGGCCCCGACGTTGTTCATGAAGCCGGAGAGCAGCGCCGCCAGGGCGGTGAGGGCGCCGATGCCGAGGGTCGGCCCCGCCTTGGCGGGCAGCACCCGCTGGGCCAGGGCATCCACCGCGCCGGAGCTTTGCAGGCCACTGCTCAGCACCAGCACGCAGGCAACGGTGATCACCGCCGGATGGCCAAAGCCCTGGAAGGCCTCGGCACCGGGGATCAGCCCGGCGAACACGCAGGCCAGCAGCGCCGCGCCGGCGACCATGTCGTGGCGCCAGCGCCCCCAGAGGAACAGCCCCACGGTGGTGGCGAGGATGGCAAAAATGGTGGCCTGGTCAGCGGTCATGGTCGCAACCTTTCCGAGTACTCCTCATACAGATCCCTCGACGCCTATGCCGGCGTGATGGCGACGGGAATGGCGGTCATCCGCACCATGGCATTGATGGGTTCGACATGGGCCTCCGAGCTGATCAGCAGGTTGACGTTGACCCCGGGCTCCGGCCCATCCTCCCCCGGCAGGGCACCCCAGCTGTGGGTCATGGACACCACCCCGGGGCGGATACTGTCGTCCGGGCGCACCCGGGCGGGGACGCTGCCGTGCTCGGAGCGGATGGTGACCGGGCTGTCCGGCGCCAGCCCGAGGGCCGCCAGATCCAGCGGATTCATGGCTGCCCAGTTGGTGGGCATGCGTTTGCGCACCGCCGGCACCCACAGGGCGGAGCTGTTGTTGATCTCCCGCACCCGGCGCACCTGCAACTGGTGGGTGAAACCCAGCCGGGCGAGGCGGTCGTCGCGATGGCCGTCGGCCAGGGCGCTCCGCAACTCGGCAAAGACGTCGTCGGGCATCACATCGAAGCGCCCCGCGGCCCCCGCCGGCGCCGGCAGAACCCGCTGGCCGAGGTCGTAGACCCGGCCTGCCGGGTGGCGCTTCACCTCCGCCAGGGGCACCACCGAGTCCCGGCAGCGCAGCTCCAAGAGATCGTCGGTGGTGGGGGCATTGACCATGTCGAGGGGCTCGCCCCGGTAGTCCAAGGTCAACCCGAGGCGCTTGGCGAGGCCCCAGAACACATACCAGTCATCCACCAGCTGCGAACCCGCCGGGGGCCTGACGATTTCCGGCGTGTACTGGGCCCAGCTTTTTGGGTAGAAGGACATGTCGTAGATGTACATGGGGATGTCCGCCCGCTCGTACTGGAGCTTGGGGGCGAACACGTAATCCGCGAGCCGCGCGGTGGTGTCCATGAACGGCTGGATGCTGACCAGGAGGTCGAGGGACTTGAGGGCCCTGACGGTCTTCTCCTGGTCGGGAAAGGAGCTGGCGGGGTTGCCCCCGGCGTTGAACAGGGCGCGCACCTGGCCCTCCCCGGGGGTGAGAATCTCGTCCGCCAGGGTCGAGGTCATGCGCTCGCCGAACAGCTGGCCGGCACCGCGGATGCGCCCGGGGGGAACCGCCGCGAAGCCCCGCTGGGGCGGAATCACCTGGGCGGTGACGGGCCTTGGTGGCAGCAGGATGGCGACGTCCTCCACCGGCTCCCCCGCCCGCCGGTAGCGACCGCACACCACGTTGAGCAGCTCCACCAGGTGCTCGTTGAGATTGGCGTGGGGCGCCATGGAGGGGCCCGTGCCGGAAAACGCCGAGCCGCGCCCGGCGCTGGCGAAGAGTTCCGCCGCCCCGCGCAGCTCGCCCGCATCGATGCCGGCCCGGGCCGCCACGTACTCGGGGGTGAAGGGCTCGACCGCCTGCCACAGGCGGGCCATGCCACCCTCCGCCACATGGGCGTCGACAAAGGCCCGGTCGATCCAACCCTCGGCGAGAATGATGTGCAGCAGCCCCGCCACCACCGCGGCATCCTCCCCGGGCCAGGGCTGCAGGAAGATATCGGCGAAGGCGGCGGTCTCGGTGCGGCGGGGATCGATGACGATGAGCTTGAGGCCCCGCGCCCGTTCGCGCTTGAGGGTCTTCACCGGATCGGTGGTCAGGCAGCCGGCGGTGGAGTGGGCCACCAGGGGGTTGGTGCCGATCAGCAGCAATACATCGGAGCGATCGATGCTGTGCTTGCCCGCCCCCCAGGCGCCGAGGCGTTCTACGGCGACGAACTTGGCGGACTGGTCGATGGTGGCGGTGGAGTAATTGGCATTGGTGCCCAGGGCCTTGCGAAACATGGGCAGCATCATCCAGGCGCTGGCGGTGAGGTAGCTGTGGGCGCCGGTGTAGAGGGCGATGGCATCCTTGCCGTGGCGCGCCATCAGCGCCGCCATGCGCTCGGCGATCTCGTCCAGGGCCTGTTCGGTGTCGATGGGCCTGTGGCTGCCATCGGGCTGGCGCTTGACAGTGTGGAGCAGGCGATCGGGGCTGTTCTGCATTTCCTCGCCGTAGAGACCCTTGTAGCACAGGTATCCCCGGGACATGGGGTTCTCGTCATCCGGCCGCACCCTGACGAGGCGGTCGTCGTCATCCAGGGTGAGGACGGTCCCGCAGGCGGAGCCGCACAGGCGGCAGAAGGATTTGACCTCTTTCATGATCTGCTCCGGATTGTTATCGGATGTTATTGCCCCCCGCGCTGCCGCGAACGGGAGTGATGTCGAAGCACGATAAACACTGAACCACCGCAAGTCCATGGCGGGGGGCGGATTATCGCTTTCCCTCCGGCGCGTCCCTATACTCTGGCTTTTGGCGCCGCCGGGCCACAGGGCGGCCCGGGGTGAGCGCAATCAGGGCAAAGGGGGGGTGTCGTCGCGGTGACTGTCGGGGAAGACCAGATGCCATTCCGGGTGAGCCGGGACGGGGCGGATACCCTGCTCCAGCTCCAGGGGGACTGGACCGCCCTCGCCGCCCCTCCGGAGGCCGCGGAGCTGCTGCGGGCCTCTGCCCTGGCGCCGTCACCCAGCCGCCGGCTGCGGCTGATGGCCACGGGTTTCCACTGGGATTCCGGCGTTGCCGCGCGGCTCTTCAGCCTCGCCCGGCTGTGCGAGGCCGAGGACATCCCCCTCGACACCACCGGCCTGCCGGAACACCTGCAAAAACTCCTCGCCCTCGCCTCGGCGGTGAAGAATCCCCCCGAGCCCCACCCGCCGGCCCCCGGCCTGCTGGCCCTGGGGTGGAATGCCTGTCGCGCCTTCCAGGCCAGCCTGGTGGGGTTTCTGGCCTTTCTCGGCGAGCTGGTGCTGGCCCTCGGCCGGGTATTCTCCGGTCGCGGCCAGGCCAAGGGCCGGGATCTGCTCTACTTCGTCGAACTGGGCGGCCCCCGGGCCCTCGGTATCGTCGCCCTCATCAGCGTGCTGGTGGGGATGATTCTCGCCTATCTGGGGGCGGTACAGTTGCGCCAGCTGGGGGCCGAGGTCTACGTGGCGAACCTGGTGGCCCTCGGCATGGTGCGGGAGATGGCGCCGCTGATGACGGCGGTGATCATGGCCGGCCGAACGGGGGCGGCCTACGCCGCTCAGCTCGGCACCATGCAGGCCAACGAGGAGATCGACGCGGTCACCACCCTGGGGCTCTCCCCCATGGAGTACCTGGTGGTGCCGCGCCTCCTGGCCCTGGTGCTGGTGATGCCCTTCCTGGTGATCTTCGCCAACATGGTGGGTCTGGTGGGCGGCGCCTTGGTGGCAATGGGCATGGATGTCAGCTTCACCCAGTTCATCACCCAGGCGCGGGAGGCGGTGAGCCTTGCGGATGTCGCCACCGGCCTGGTGAAAAGCCTGCTCTTTGCCGTGCTGATTGCCATCGCCGGCTGCCAGGCGGGGCTGCAAAGCGGCCGCACCTCGGCGGCGGTGGGCGATGCCACCACCCGCGCCGTGGTCCACGCCATCGTCTACCTGGTGATCGCCGATGCCGCCCTCAACATCCTCTACAACCTGCTGGGGGTTTGACCGATGGGCGGCGAAGCGGTCATCGAGGTGCGCGACCTGACCATGCGCCACGGCACGCGACTGATCCAGCAGGGTCTCGACTTCACCGTGGCGCGGGGTGACATCTTCGTCATCATGGGGGGCAGCGGCTGCGGCAAGAGCACCCTGCTCAAGCACCTGATCGGCCTCGCCACTCCCGCCGCCGGGGAGATCCTGGTCGAGGGCGAAAACTTTTTTTGCGCGTCGCCCGAGCAACAGAAAGCCATGCGCCGCCGCTGGGGTATCACCTACCAGCGGGGAGGCCTGTTCAGCGACCTGACATTGGCGGAGAATGTCGCTGTCCCGCTCCAGCAGTACCGGCGGCTCGGCAAGCGGGAGACGGCGGAGCTGATCAGCTACAAGCTGGCACTGGTGGGGCTCCACGGCTTCGAGGATTACTACCCCGGGGAAATCAGCGGCGGCATGCAGAAGCGCGCGGCCCTGGCGCGGGCCATCGCCCTGGACCCCGCCCTGCTCTTTTTCGACGAGCCTTCGGCGGGCCTCGACCCCTTGAGTTCGCGGCGCCTCGACGAGCTGATCGTGCAGATCAGCGAGAGTCTCGGCGGCACCGTGGTGATCGTCACCCACGAGCTGGCCAGCATTTTCAGCATCGCCAGCAACGCGGTGTTTCTCGACGCCGAATCCCGCACCCAGCTGGATTGCGGCAACCCCCGGACCCTGCTCGACCACAGCCCCCACGACCCGGTGCGCCAGTTCCTGTCCCGGGGCGGCACCGAGCCCGGCCACACAGGAGTCAGTCCATGAGCCGCAGCGCCAACCCGGTGGCCATTGGCCTTTTTGCCCTCATCACCCTCGCCCTGGCGGCAACTCTGGTGGTGCTGTTCGGCGGCGGCGACTGGTGGAGCACCAAGGAGCGCTATGTGCTGCTCTACGACAGCTCCATCCGCGGCCTCAACGTGGGCGCCCCGGTAACCCTGAAGGGCGTCGCCATCGGCCAGGTGATCGACACCCGGGTGACCCTCTACGGCGAGACCAGCGACATCCTCAACACCGTCACCATCGAGATCGACCCATCCGCCCTCGAATACCAGGGCCGCGACGACAAGCCCGTCACTGTCGACGATCTGTTGAAGCGCGGCCTGCGGGCCCAGCTGCGCCAGCAGAGCCTGCTCACCGGCCTGCTCTACGTGGATGTGGATTTCGACCCCGGCAAGCCCGCCACCTACAAACCGGTGAAGACCGATCATCCGCAACTGCCCACCACGCCCACCAACCTCCAGCAGCTCACCCGCGACCTCGAATCAGTGGATGTCAATCGCCTCGCCAGCGACCTGCAACAGACCCTCAGCGGCATCAACCGGCTGCTCAACGACCCCGCCATGCAGCAGCTGGCGGGCAATGTCGGCAGCGCGGTGAAGGCCCTGGAAACCACCGCCATCCAGCTCGGCGAGGTGGGTGAAGGGCTCGGTCGGGACTACTCAGCCCTCGCCCACTCCGCAAACAGCCTGCTGGAGAGCGCCAACCGCGACATGCCGGCCCTGGTGACCAAGCTCGACGACACCCTCGCGGCCCTGCGCCAAAGTGCCGACAACATGGACCGCTTTGCAGCCAACGCCGCTTTCCTCGCCTCCGACGACTCCCCCGCCCTCTATCGCCTCAACAGCGCGGCCAAGAGCATCAACGCCGCCGCCGAGCAATTGCGGACCCTGTCCGACCTGCTGGAACGTCAGCCCGAAGTCCTGCTCCACGGCAAGTCTGAAAAGGAATGAACCCATGGGACTACCCCGTCGCCCCTTCCCCCTCGCCGCCCTGCTCTGCCTCGCCCTGGCCACGGGGGGCTGTCTGGCCCCCCGCAGCCCGGCGCCGGATTACTACCTGCTGATCGCCCGTTCGGAGTCGGGGCAACCGACACTGGCGGGCAAGACCCTCGGCATCGGCCCGGTGCGGGTGGCGCCCTTCCTCGACCGCCCCCAGATCGTCACCCACGGCGCGGACGGCAGCCTCACCCTGGCGGAGGGGCACCGCTGGGCCGAGCCCCTCGATCGGGGTATCCAGCGGGTGATGGAGCAGAACCTCTCGGCCCTCACCGGCGCCACCACCCGCAACTTCCCCTGGACCCGCGCCACCATTCCGGACTTCGCCCTGCGCCTCGATGTGCTGGAGCTCAACCGCGACGGCGGCGACGCCGTGCTGGAAGCCAGCTGGGTGATCGAGGATCTCGCCGCCAGCAGGGTGCTCGCCGGGGGCCGCGAGCGGCTGATCCAGCCCATCGACGATCCGGCCGCCACCCCTGGCTCCCTGGCGGTGGCCTACAGCGCGCTGCTCGACAGCCTGGCGCGAACCCTGGCCCTAGCCCTCGACAGATCCGCCGGCCCGGGGGAAAAGCCCTGAGCACCCTCGACAACACGGAGAATCGGCGATGAACGAACTGCAGGTGATCGGCGCGGGGCTTGGCCGCACCGGCACCCTGAGTCTCAAGATGGCCCTGGAGCAGCTGGGTTTTGGCCCCTGCGACCACATGGTGGAGCTGATCAACAGACCCGAACGCCTGCGCCACTGGAAGGCACTGCACCACACCGGGACCACGGATTTCGCCGCCCTGTTCGCCGGCTACAGATCCATCGTCGATTACCCGGGGGCCCTGTTCTACCGGACGCTGCTCGCTGCGAACCCCGGGGCGAAAGTGATTCTCACGGTGCGGGATCTCGACAGCTGGTACAGGAGCGCCCTCGCCACCATTCACGGTACCAAGCCCCAGGGGTTTGGGGCCAAGCTCAACGCCGCTTTCACACTGCTCAGCAACCGGGGCTTTCGCCGGGCGTTTCCGGTATTCCGGTTCGCCGACGAAGCCATCTGGCAGGGGCAGTTCGGGGGGCGCTTCACCGACCGGGACCACGCCATCGCCGTGCACCAGGCCCATATCCGCGAGGTGAAGGCAACCGTGCCCGCGGCGCAACTACTGGTTTACGACGTCACGGCGGGCTGGCAGCCACTGTGCGATTTCCTCGGCGTGGCGGTGCCCGACCAGCCATTCCCGAGCAGCAACAGCCGCCGGGAATTTGGCGAGAGGGTGAGCCAGCTGATGACGGAGGGGCGGATGAGCCTGCCCGGGAGGGGCTGACGCCGCCCTACCAGCGGCGGCGCAATTGCACGGCACGGCGCCGTTCCCGAAGGCTGTCGCGCCGCTCCTCGGCACTGAGATAGCGGGTATCGGCCGGCAGCTCCTCCCGCAGGCGGGCCAGGGGCACGCTGCGCAGGGTGGGCACCGGGCCCGACGAGGCCTCGTTCCAGCGCAACATCAGAGTGCCCTCCAACAGCCCCCCGGTATCGAGCCAGTTGGCGACGCCGGGATCCTCGCTGGCGATCACCGCGCGGAACTTGCCATCCCCGTCGAGCCGCGCCTGGGCGGCATTGAGGCTGCTCTGGTGGTTCATCCAGTTGACGGAGTTCCACAACATGTCCGACAGCTGCACGTTCCAGTAACGGACCCGCTCCGGCAATTCGGTTTCAAGAATGAGAGCGTGGCCCGGTTCGATCTGGAAAATTCCCTGATAGTAGTGTTGCCCCTCGACGCCGCCGCGCCCCGCCCAATCGTCGTGCTGCAGGCGGTTGACGAAGCCCTGGCTGCGCAGGTTGTGGATATGGCGGGCGACGAAACCGGCGTAGAACCTGGGGTAGGCCATCAGGGCATCGAGGCGGCGGGCGATCTCGGCACCATCCGGCACCCGCGGGCGCGCCGGTGGGTCCAGGCGCTCGATGGCAATCCGCGCCTCGCGATCGACACCCCAGTGGTAGGACGCCTGGCGCACGTTGAGGGTCCGGGTGCGGGGGTCGAGTGGATACCAGTCGCCCTGGTAGCCGGCGGGCTTCTCCACGCTCAACAGGATGTCGAAGGCGCCGTCGGGGCCGATGGTGAACTTGTCGATATCCAGGGCGCCAAGGGAGGGCCCCAGTTCGTCGAGCACGCCAAGCCCCCCGGCCACGAAGTCGAAGATCAGGAACAGGCCGTCCCCCCGGTAGCCGGAGAGGCGATAGGTGCCCTCGCCATTGATCTTGGTGTAGCCGTAGATGAAGTCCGGGTTGACCCCCACGGTGTTCAGCACCGTATTTACCGACGGCACGAAATCGGGATAGTCCGGATCGCTCATGGCGCTGAACATGCCGCCGGAGAAACTCTTCGCCAGCAGCAGGTATACCTCCTGACGCCGGGTTTCATCCTGCGATCCTTCAATGTCCGCCAACACCGCCCGCGCCTCGGAGAGCGTTGCGAGGTAACTTTCCCACTCTGGCAAACGATCGTCCTTCGGGAAATCGTCAGCTGCCATAACTCCTCCTGTTATCGTCATCATCAGTGGTGTGACAAGTGCGGCCACCCTGAATACTGTTTTTAGAGAACCGGCCATGACCCGTCTCAGATGTCCAGCACGGTCTGGATAGCCACTGGATCCACGGGCTCAAACCGTAGCGGGGCTCCTGAATATACAATCTCACCCAGCATCAGGCCCCGTTCCAGATCCATGGGGTGCAGGCTCACTGAGCGGTAGCTGATCAGGTAGCGCTGGGCGGGATCAAGGTCCGCCACCCGGCCGGCGAACATACTGCCCTGGTAGATGCCGTGGAGAATGCCCTCGAACATCAAGCCCCAGTCGCCAAACGCCCAGCGCTCATCGTCAAACGGACCCGCCAGGTTGTCCCCCAGGTCAATCACCCGCTGGTACATGGCGCGGGCCTCGGCGGTGGTGTGGAATTCCAGCACGCCCCCCATCACAAAGGGATGGCCGTCAAAGCGATAGTGCACCCGATCCGGTGGCAGTGTCGCCATGATCATATCCATGTCGTTGGTCACCTCGCCCCACCAGTGCTGGCGGTAGATTTCCAGCATGGCGCGATGGCGCGGGTTCGATTCGCCGGCGATGGTCCCATCGAGGCGAGCCAGGGCGGCGGTGGCGGATGAGATTTGTTCCATGACTGAGGCGCCTTGTTTTTATGGAGTATCGACGTGTTATCGAGCAACTCTGCCTGCTCGGCAAAATCGTTGGGCGGGGGAGCCTCCCTCGGGAAAGCCGATGCTCAGAACAATTAATGTCTGTGCCTTATGGGTCCACAGTAACCAAAAGCCGGACATACCGCAAGGAGCGAACCCGTCACGGACCTAGGCGCCATACGGCACTGCGTAGAGTTTATGTTGCATTGGATGTTGGCTTTTGGCTAACAAACCCCCGAGGCTCGGTTGAACCTCGGGGTTTCTGTTTGAAGCCTGGCGAG